>ENA-OQCK01000003-OQCK01000003.1-human-gut-metagenome-genome-assembly--contig:-NODE-3-length-134536-cov-21.364284_pt1 | contig 134536 bp, 102 predicted proteins | sample MGYA00242498_ERZ504578 | MGnify/ENA primary metagenome ERZ504578 (study PRJEB26092, sample SAMD00036229) | human gut metagenome | host: Homo sapiens | study: EMG produced TPA metagenomics assembly of...
ATTAATTCATATGGACAAATTACCTATCGGTGACCAGACTTTGTCTGCCAAAGAAATTATCGCCAACGAATCTCAGGAACGTATGGGATTGCTGATTGACGAATCGGCTATTGAACATGTACAAAAAATTGCTGATCGCGAACGTGCGCCGATGTATACTGTAGGTGAAACAACCGGAGACGCCCGCTTTGCTTTCGAACAGGCCGATGGGGTACGTCCGTTCGATCTGGCAGTAGATCAAATGTTCGGTTCTTCTCCGAAGACCTACATGGTTGACAAGACTGTAGAACGCCATTATGAAAATGTTTCATACAAAACTTCCAAATTAAATGAATATATCCGCCGCGTACTTCAGCTGGAAGCTGTTGCTTGCAAAGATTGGTTAACCAATAAAGTAGACCGTTCCGTAACCGGTAAAATCGCCCGCCAGCAATGTCAAGGTGAAATCCAGCTGCCTCTGAGCGATTGTGGTGTAGTAACCCTCGACTATCGTGGCGAAAAAGGTATAGCAACTTCTCTAGGCCATGCTCCCCAAGCCGCCTTAGCCAATCCGGCCGCAGGCTCTGTTTTGTCGGTAGCCGAAGCACTGACTAATATCGTATGGGCCCCGATGGCAGAAGGATTGGACAGCGTTTCCTTATCTGCCAACTGGATGTGGCCATGTCGCGCACAGGAAGGTGAAGACGCCCGCCTGTACACTGCCGTAAAAGCCCTTTCCGATTTCTGCTGCTCATTGCAAATCAATGTACCGACCGGAAAAGATTCTTTATCTATGACCCAGAAATATCCTAACGGTGAGAAGATCATTAGTCCGGGAACTGTCATCGTTTCAGCCGGTGGCGAAGTCTCGGATGTGAAGAAAGTGGTTTCTCCTGTATTGGTAAATGATGAAAAGAGCACTATCTACCATATTGATTTCAGTTTTGACAAGTTACGTCTGGGAGGTTCTGCTTTTGCACAATCATTGAATAAAATAGGTGACGATGTACCGACTGTACAAAATCCTGAATATTTTCGTGACGCATTCCTGGCAGTACAAGAATTAGTAAATAAAGGTCTGATTATGGCCGGTCACGATATTTCTGCCGGTGGTCTTATTACCACACTGCTTGAAATGTGCTTCTCGAATATGGAAGGTGGTATGGAAATCAGCCTGAACAAGATTAAGGAGGATGACATCATCAAGATATTGTTCGCCGAAAATCCGGGTATTGTTATCCAGGTAAAAAATAAGCACAAAGAAGAAGTAAAAAAGATCTTGGAAGACGCAGGCATAGGCTACGTAAAATTAGGTAAACCGACTGAAGAACGGCATATCCTGGTAGAAAAGGGAGATGCAACTTACCAGTTCGGCATAGACTATCTGCGCGATGTATGGTATTCTACCTCTTACTTGCTAGACTGCAAGCAGAGCATGAACGGCTGTGCCAAAAAACGTTTCGAGAACTACAAGAAACAACCTTTGGAATTTGTATTCGACAAATCATTCACCGGCAAACTTTCACAATTCGGCCTTAACCCCGACCGTCGTACTCCGACAGGTATCAAAGCGGCTATTATCCGTGAAAAAGGAACCAATGGCGAACGCGAAATGGCCTATATGCTCTATTTGGCAGGATTTGATGTGAAAGATGTAACAATGACTGATTTGGTTAGCGGACGTGAAACATTGGAGGACATCAATTTCATCGTATTTTGCGGTGGGTTCTCTAATTCGGACGTTTTAGGCTCTGCTAAAGGATGGGCCGGAGCTTTCTTGTTCAATCCCAAAGCCAAAGCTGCATTGGATAACTTCTATGCACGCAAAGATACATTGTCATTGGGCGTATGTAACGGCTGCCAGCTGATGATAGAATTAAACCTGATTAACCCCGACTTCACCCAAAAAGCGAAAATGCTGCACAATGATTCACATAAATTCGAATCCAAGTTTGTAGGTGTTACCGTTCCTATGAATAGAAGCGTCATGTTCGGTTCGTTAAGCGGAAGTAAGCTTGGTATCTGGGTAGCCCATGGAGAAGGTAAATTCTCATTGCCATATGATGAAGATCAATACAATGTTGTATTGAAATACTCATACGATGAGTATCCTGGCAATCCAAACGGTTCGGATTACAGCGTAGCCGGTCTGGCCAGTCCTGACGGCCGCCATTTGGCCATGATGCCTCATTTGGAACGCTCTTGTTTCCCATGGCAAAATGCTTATTATCCGGCTGATAGAATAAAGAACGATCAGATTACTCCATGGATGGAAGCATTTGTCAATGCTAGAAAATGGGTTGAAATGAACAAAAAATAAAAACGATTTGTTATATTTACTAAAAAAGCGGTGAGTCGGACTGATTACCGCTTTTTTTGTATATAACAGATTTTGATATGTTAAGGGAAATTACGAACTTTGTAAGGATTTTGCCTCCTAATAATATGAGAAGAATTCTTTTACTTATATGCCTTTTTGTTATTTTGGTAACACCTGCCGTTGCTCAACTATACCAGTATCTGGATACTCAGAATGGTTTGAGCAGCCGTAGAGTTCTATCTATACGAAAAGATAAAAAAGGCTATATGTGGTTTCTCACTCACGAAGGAATAGACAGGTATAACGGAAAACAATACACACACTATAGCTTAACAGCCAATGGAAAACTACTGAACTTTTTTCCCAACTTGAACACTTTGCAGATAGATACGGCAGGAGTGGTTTGGGAGATAGGAAAAACCGGTCATCTATTCAAATACAATTCTCTACAAGACAAATTTGAACTAGTTTGCGATTTTGCCAGTAAGGACAAAAGCAACAGCGGGCTGCCACTCACCGCTTCATTTCTTGACTCCAAAGACAATAATATATTGCTTTGCACCAAAAACAAACAATATCTTTTCGACATAGATACCCATGAACTTATTCAACTGGAAAGTCCTATCAAGGAAGAAATCACATATATTGCGAAATCTACGAACAATCAATATTTTCTAGCCTCCAGCCACAAGATTTACTGTGCAAGACTGAATCATGGGCGATTAGAAGTAATCAAGCATCCGGAACTGGATAATTTCCATATAGTAAACTACATCTATTTTCATCCGGAAACCCAAATGTTAGTAATAGGTACCTTATTGGATGGTATTTATCTATACAATATCCATAGCCGCCAACTGATTGATGTACACAACGGACTACAAGACATTAATGTCAACTCTATCATAGCAAGTAAAGAAAATGAAAACGAGGTGTTAATAGCAACTAACGGCGCAGGCGTATATAAATTAAACTTGGGCACTTACGAATTGACAAATTTTCTAAATGCCGACCACAACCATTCCAACAAAATGAACGGTAATATCATTAATGATATCTATATTGATGATGATCAAAAATTATGGATGGCAGTCTATCCTATAGGCATCACTGTATATTCCGAGAAATATCCCGGATATCAATGGATACAGCACTCTTATGACAACCCTAACTCACTGATAGATAATCAAGTGAATTATATATTGGAAGATTCTGAAGGAGACATTTGGTATGCAACCAATAATGGCGTATGTTGCTACAGTCCTTCTACCAAACAATGGACGAATTTATTATCAACTTATCAGCATGACACGCCTAATCAGAATCATGTATTTATCTCTATATGTGAATCCCGACCGGGAGTTATTTTAGTAGGTGGATATATGTCGGGAATGTACAAAATAGATAAGAAAAACATGACCACACAATATTTTATTCCCCAAACATTGAATGATGACACCGTAAAACCGGATAAATATATTCGTTGTATTTATAAGGATTGGGATAATCTGATTTGGGCCGGAGGATATTACAACTTGAAAAGTTACGATCTGGATACAAAGGAAATGCATTGTTACAATATGGACTTCCCTATCACCTATATCACCAATAAGGACGCCCATAATTTATGGATAGGAACTATCAATGGATTGTATCAGTTCAATAAGGTCAATCAAGAGCTCAAAGCGGTGAATCTAGACTCCGAGCTAGGCTGTATAAATACTATTTATCAAAGTAAAAAGAACATCACTTTTATTGGTACACATGGTTCCGGTATGTGGATTTACAATAATTATACAGAAAAAGTAACTAATTACCATATCAATAATTCAGCTCTGATATCTAATAATATTCATTGCATACTGCCTGCTCTGGAAGACGATTTAATCATTAGTACAGAAAAAGGGTTGACCCGTTTCAAAACAAAAGAAAAAATATTCTCTAACTGGACAAAAGAACAAGGCTTGATGTCTACCAGCTTTAACCAAGCTGCCGGAGTACATACACGCGATAAAAAATTTATCTTCGGATGTGGAGACGGAGCCATTGAACTGGCAGATACTGTCACGCTGCCTCATCAATTTAAATCCAAAATGGTATTTGACAATTTCCGACTGCTCTACCAGAAAGTAATGCCTGGTGAAAAAGGTTCCCCCTTAAAAGAAGAAATTGATGATACCCGGCACATCATACTGAATTACGACCAGAATATTTTTTCACTGGATGTGTCTTCCATTAATTATGATAATCCCTCCAACATAGTCTATTCTTGGAAACTGGAAGGATTTTATGATGAATGGACTTCACTCACGAATGATAACCGCATACGTTACACTAACATCAGTCCCGGTAAATATAAATTAAGAGTGAGAGCCATCCTGATGGATGACCACCATTTGTTAGAAGAACGTTCACTTTTCATTACCATAACCCCACCTTGGTGGGCTACTTTTTGGGCAGGAATTCTTTATCTGATCATTTTTATACTGGTCGGAGTAATTGTTTTGCGTTATTTGTGGCTTAGGAAAGACAGAAACAATTCAAAAGAAAAAATCCGGTTCTTTATCAACACGGCACATGATATACGTACACCGCTGACTTTGATAAAAGCTCCTTTGGGAGAGATCCTTAAAAACGAAAACCTATCCGAACAGGGAAAGAATCAATATCAACCTAGCTATACAAAATACGGACAACCTGTCTGAGTTAGCCAGTAATCTGATTAATTTTGAAAAAGAGGAACTATATACCTCCACTGTATATGTATCCCGATACGAATTGAACAATTATATCAAAAACTATTTGGAACAGTTCAATTTATATGCTCGCAAAAGACAGATAAATATAATATTTGAAACTAATTTTGAAAGCCAGGAAGTATGGCTGGACAGAAATAAGATGGATTCCATCATCCGTAACCTGATGACAAATGCCTTGAAATATACCTGTCAAGGGGGCAATGTCACTGTACAAACTCAGAAAAATAAAAGTCATTGGTTCATCACTATTACAGATACAGGAATCGGAATCCCTGCCAATGAACAAAAGAAAATGTTCAAAAGCCTCTTCAGAGGAAATAATGCCATCAATCTGCAAATCACAGGAAGCGGCATCGGTATGCTGCTTACCTACAAACTGATCAAAAGCCATGCCGGCAAAATATCAATGAGCAGTATAGAAAATGTAGGAACTACCTTCAAACTGGCATTCCCTATCAAAAGCCGGAAATACAACTACCGTATATTCAAAAAAGCTGATGTAATTGATCCTCTGCCTGTTATCGAAGGCAATCCGGAAGAACTGGTGAAAGAGATCAAAAACAAGCCAGCCAAAACACATGCCGCTTCCATTCTGATAGTGGAAGATAATATGGAATTGCGTACTTTCCTGTTGCATACGCTATCGGAAGACTATAATGTTTCTGATGTAGGAAATGGGCAAGAAGCACTGGATTTTATCAAGGAACGACAACCGGATCTGATATTGTCGGATGTAATGATGCCTATCATGAATGGAGACAAAATGTGCAATATATTGAAAAATAATATTGAAACCAGTCATATACCTATCATATTGCTGACCGCATTGAACGATAAAGAAAGTATCATCAAGGGTTTACAGACCAAAGCCGATAAATATATAGTCAAACCATTTGACATGGAAGTACTGAAAGCAAATATAGCCAATGTTCTGGCGAACAGGGAAATCATGAAAAAGCGTTTCTCACAATTCAAATTCAATGCAGACGAGGTTTCAGATGATCCGACGATCAGTTTGGAACAAGAATTTCTTTTAAAAGCCACCAACATCATAAAAAGTAGTATAAACAAAGAAATGAACGTAGAAAACCTATGTGATGCAATGAATATGAGCCGGAGTAGTTTATACAATAAAATAAAGGCTTTAACCAATGATTCGCCCAGTGATTTTATACGTAAAGTACGTATGAACGAGGCTAGCATTTTATTAAAAAGCAAACGTTATACTGTATCCGAAGTTTCGGATATGATGGGATTCAGTGATCCCAAATATTTTACGGATACATTTAAGAAATACTACAGAGTTCCACCAAGCACTTATATGAAACAAAATTAAAAAAATGAATTTCTATTTACAATCATTTCTTATCTTCTTAAAGATAGGACTATTTACCATTGGCGGAGGATATGCATGGTTCCCCTAATTCAAGATGAAATAGTGGACAAACGAAAATGGATTGACAAAGAGGATTTTATTGATTTATTAGCCCTCGCTCAGTCTGTACCTGGAATATTTGCTGTAAATATTGCCATATTTATCGGATATAAATTGCGTAATTTCCGTGGAGCATTGGCAATGGCTTTAGGCACAATACTCCCCTCTTTCTTTATTATGTTGGCAATTGCTTATTCTTTCAACAGTTCAAACAATACCAAATTGTAGAGATATATTCAAGGGAATCCGTCCGGCAGTAGTAGCCTTATTGCAGCTCCAACTTTCTCCATGGCAAAATCGGCCAAGATAAACCGTTACACTATCTGGATACCAATAGTATCCGCATTACTTATCTGGGTATTGGACGTATCCCCTGTCTACATTATCATAATAGCGGGCGTGGGGGGTTTTATATATGGCAAGTACAAACATAAATATTCATCCAAATGATTTTTCTATATTTATTCTATACATTCTGTAAAATAGGTCTCTTCGGTTTCGGAGGAGGCTATGCCATGTTGTCCATGATACAAGGAGAAGTAGTAACAAGATATAATTGGGTCAGTGCCAGCGAATTTACAGATATCATCGCTATCAGCCAGATGACACCAGGCCCCATTGGTATCAACTCTGCTACTTATGTGGGATATACTGCAGTATTGAATGCAGGCTACAATGAAAACTGGGCCATATTCGGTTCTTGTATAGCTACTTTTGCTGTAGTTTTTCCATCATTCATATTAATGGTAATCATCAGCCGGTTCTTCTTGAAATACCAAAAGCATCCGGTTGTAGAAGCCGTATTCAAAGGGTTGCGTCCGGCAGTGGTAGGTCTGCTGGCAGCGGCTGCACTCGTCTTGATGAATGCTGAAAACTTCAGTAGCTATCAAATAGATTTGTATCAATTTATCATCAGTATAATTATTTTTCTAGTAACCTTTATAGGTACACGGAAATACAAAATTAATCCTATATTAATGATTATACTTTGCGGAGTGGCAGGATTCCTGCTTTACTAAAAATAGGAAGATTATGGGAAATCATCAAAAAAAACAAATAAGCCTACTGATCTGTTTATATATCAGTATAATATTGCCACTATATGCCAATGATTTCCTGTTTACTTCCATCAATACTTCACACGGATTAAGCGACAACCAGATAAGATATATCCTACAACTACCTGACGGAAGAATGGTGTTTACTACTAATGGCAACATCAATTTATATGATGGTATACATTTCAGTTATCTGCATCGGACGGATAAAAATGTATATCCTTTAAAACAATATGACGGGTTCTACCGCATTTATCAAAGTGGAGACTCCCTACTTTGGGTGAAAGACTATCACAAACTAATGGGAATCAATCTCTACAAAGAGGAATATATCCGAGATTTAGAATCTTATTTCCAAAATAAAAATATACCGGAACCGATAGAAAATCTTTTTGCCGACTGTGCAGGACACATTTGGATACTGACAGACCATAAATTACAAGAATTACAAACCGGAATCCATATAACTTTATCCCCCAATGATACCCGCCAACTACAAGATCTAAATACGGAGAATGATTCACTTTACCTGTTCTATAATACGGGAGAAGTAGATTGTTATGACATGACAAGCAGAAAACGACTATACAGTGCTGCTGCCTATGCGGAAACCGAGCAACAATATTTTGCCCGAACCTCCTTGGTTGTCAAAGCTCCAAACAGCTTTTACCAATTACGCAACGGATATAAAGGTGGTTTGTTCTGTTTCAACACATGCCAACGGACATGGAAAAAGATACTTGAAGAAAACTATGCACTTAATACTTTAATCATCACCCCCGACAATCAAAAAGCGTATATAACCTGTGTACATGGTTTTTGGATACTGGATCTTACTAAGGAAAAACTGCAATATATTCCTATTTTGGAAACTAAAAACGGACAACGACTCTCAACAGAAATCAGCACTATATTCCAAGACCGACAAGGAGGATTATGGATTGGAACTCTCAACCGAGGATTACTATATTACCATCCGTCCATGCATAAACTTACCCAAATAAACCGTAACAATTTTCCAGTTGCTCCTGAAAAAGATATTGCAGTAGAAGTTTTGCCGAAGACAATAAAGGAATGATCTATCTGAAAGAACATACTCATATTTACCGCTTGTCCACTGAAAAAGATGGAACACGCACCCTTATCTCCGAACATAATTCATCTATCCCTGCCGAAGTAAAAAAGAAATTCAACAGAGGAACAGAAACTGCCTTTTTCAAGGGAAAAACATATACGGCCCTATGTACTGACACACGAGGCTGGACTTGGGCAGGGACAGCAGATGGTCTGGAACTTTTTATACCGGACGAGCAAACCCCACGCATTTTTTATCGTGAAAATGGATTAAGTAATAACTTTGTACAAGGCATTATTGAAGATGATCACAATGATATCTGGGTAACTACAAGCAATGGAATCTCACGTATCCACATCAATCAGAAAAATAAAGAACCATACTTCACCAATTTCAATCAACAGGATGGCGCATTAGAAGGGGAATATCTAACAAAGGCTGTTTTCAAAGCATCGGACGGTACACTTTACTTCGGTGGCATAGACGGATTCAATATCTTCAATCCTGATAATGAATCAATCACTCCGGAACTCCCCTATTCCCCAGTGTTCACTTGTTTGCGGCTATACGGCAAAAAGATAAAACTTCCCCAAGCCAGCCCTTATACAAAAGAAATAGAACTGGGCTACAATCAGAATTTCCTCACTTTCGAATTCTCTGCTTTGAACTATATCAATAGTGAACGCACCTATTATCGTTATCAATTAGAAGGTATTGATAAAAACTGGATGAATGTTTTCACCAGCAAACCAGGCAATACCACAGCAGGTAATGGTATGCTTCAAGCGTCCTATACTAATTTACCTCCCGGAGAATACACATTCAAAGTTATGGCATCCGATACCCCTCTCCAGTGGAATGGAAAAATAACCGTTATAAAACTCACCATCCATGCCCCTTGGTGGAAAACAACCACCGCTTATACTATTTACCTGCTCATTTTACTATTTATTACAGTAGGAAGTATCCGTCTTTACATATGTTGGACCCGAAAAAAAATAGAGCGTCGGCATAAAGAGGAAATTCTACTACTCCGCATCCGCAACCTGATAGAGCAATGCAACAATTACGAAGCCGAACAAAAAGCACGTCTGGAAAAGAATGGCACAGCAACCTCCACTTGCTTTGAAAACGACAAGCAACCGGATCATCCTAAAACAACCAATACCGAATCCGCTTTTTTAGCACGGGCTATAGAACAGGTAGAAAAGAATATGCATGTCATCGGTTATTCAGTAGAACAGCTAAGTCGAGACCTTTGCATGGAAAGAACAGGACTTTATCGCAAACTAGTAAATTTATTAGATCAGTCTCCCAGCCTTTTCATCCGTAACATCCGTTTACAACGAGCTGCGCAACTACTTACTGAAAACGAACTCAGTATTGCAGAAATAGCAGAACGCACAGGCTTCAGCAGTTCCAGCTATCTAAGTAAGTGCTTCCAAGAAATGTATGGATGCCGCCCCTCCGAATACGCCAGAAAAACAAAGAAATCAACCTGATTATTATTGGATTCAACCTCATTGTTGCCTATTTAAAGCTTTTCGCCTTACCTTTGTAACAGTACAAAACACTAAAATACTATGAATATGAATTTTATTAAAAAAATGACTCTAACTCTAATTGGAGCAACTATCATTGCAACAAATGGCATCGCACAGAGTGTACAACACACCACACAAGGAATAACGTATACTACACAAGAAATAGATGTCAAAGTAGAATTTTACTCTCCCACCATTGTCCGTATTTATAAAACCCCCATTAAGAAACCTTATAAAAAAGAAAGTCTGGTCATTATCAAAACACCGGAAACCACCTCTGTAACTTTCGGTGAGAAAGGGAAAAATGTAACACTCAGCAGCAATGTTATACAAGTAGAAGTAAATCCTGAAACCGGAGGTATCCGTTTTTCCGACAAAGAAGGAAAATTATTACTGACTGATAAAGATTATGGTACCCAATTCACCCCCTTCGATGACGCCGGCGTTCCATCATATAATGTTCGTCAAGCTTTCTTACTGGACAAAGATGAAGTGATTTACGGACTAGGACAGCAACAAACAGGAAAAGTGAACCAACGGAATCAGAAACTATTTCTCCGTAACCAAAACATGAGCATTTGCATTCCGTTTATTCATTCAATAAAAGGATATGCCCTTTATTGGGACAATTACTCCCCCACCACTTTTGTAGACAATCCACAAGAAATGTCTTTTGACTCGGAAGTAGGTGATTGTGCAGATTATTATTTCATTTACGGCGGCAATGCAGATAAAGTAATAGCCAATGTACGCGAACTGACTGGACAGGCTCCTCTCTATCCGCTTTGGGCACTAGGATTCTGGCAATGTCGCGAACGTTATAAAAGCCCGGATGAATTATGCGAAGTTGTAGATAAGTACCGTAAACTGAAAGTCCCTCTGGATGGCATTATACAGGATTGGCAATATTGGGGATGCGACTCTAACTGGAATGCCATGAAGTTCCAAAATCCCCGTTACATCAACAAAATGGGCGATAAAGAATATATGAAATATCTTCCAAACGGAGAAGATAAAAGCGCACGTTACGGTACTCCAAGAATCAAAACTCCCAAAGAAATGATTGACTATGTGCACAAACAAAATGCACATATCATGATCTCCGTATGGGCTTCTTTCGGCCCTTGGACTGAAATGTATCAAAAAATGGACAGTCTGAAAGCACTTCTTCAATTTGATACTTGGCCCAACAATGCCGGAGTCAGGCCATACGACCCTTATAATCCTGTTGCACGTGATCTCTATTGGTCAGAGATGAAAAAGAACATATTCGATCTGGGCATGGACGGTTGGTGGCTGGACTCTACTGAACCCGATCACATGAATCTGAAGGACCAGGATTTTAATACTCTCACCTATTTGGGAACTTTCCGCAGAGTACATAATGCTTTCCCGTTAATGTCCAATAAAGGAGTATATGAACATCAACGAGCTACTACTTCGGACAAACGAGTATTCCTACTCACTCGTTCTTCTTTCCTAGGACAGCAACGCTATGCTTCTCATTCGTGGAGCGGAGATGTAGTTTCTACCTGGGAAGTCATGCGCAAACAATTAGCAGCCGGATTGAATTACTCATTATGCGGCATTCCCTATTGGAATACAGATTTGGGAGGATTCTTTGCCTGGAAATACAATAATAATGTAAACAACATAGCTTATCACGAGTTACATGTCCGCTGGTATCAATGGGGAGTGTTTCAACCCATTATGCGCTCACACAATTCTAGTCCGGTAGCAGTCGAAATATACCAATTCGGCCAAAAAGGCGACTGGGCCTATGATGCGTTAGAAAAATATACTCACCTGCGTTATCGCCTGCTACCTTATCTTTATAGCACTTCCTGGGAGGTAACCAGCAAAGCAGGCAGCTTTATCCGCCCATTAATGATGGATTTCCCGAAAGATCCCAAAGTACTTGATATGGATACCGAATATATGTTCGGACATAATTTCCTAGTACGTCCCGTTACAGACTCGCTTTATACATGGCAAGACAAAAATCAGAACGGTTACTTAAAAGATTTAAAAAAGATTGGAAATACAGAGGTATATTTACCTAAAGGAGCAAACTGGACAGACTTTTGGACCGGGCAAACTTTGGAAGGCGGGCAAACGATCCAACGGGAAGTACCCATTGATATTATGCCCATTTATGTACGTGCGGGATCTATCCTTCCTTGGGGACCAGCAGTGCAATACTCTACAGAAAAGAAGTGGGATAATCTGACGATTCGCATCTATCCGGGTGCTGATGCGGAATTTACCCTTTATGAAGATGAATTTGATAATTATAATTATGAAAAAGGTGCTTACACAACCATCCTAATGAAATGGGATGACAAAGAGCGCACACTGACTATTAACGAGCGAAAAGGCAACTACAAAGGTATGCTGAAAAACCGCAAATTCAACATCATACTTGTTGAACCGGGGAAAGGATGTGGAGATGAGGATAGCCCCACCTTTGACCAATCTATTTCCTATAAAGGGAAACAAGTCAATGTGAAATTATAAATACATTCCCCGTTGGTAAAGCTTCTTAAGTTTCATAACACAATCTGAAAAAAATCAATTTTGCCAACGGGACTTTATATATGACGGAAATAAATTCAAGAGATCAATAGAATTTATATCACTACTTGATATATTTATTGCAGATACTTTTTATCACTGATTAGAGAAAGCCATAAGATGGATGCAGATGTTATAACCTTTTTTCATTGATCTCAACATAAACAATATCGTACTCGGAAGATATGGCAGCATACAAATCAACTGCCACTACCCTAGAATTCTTTATTCATCGATATTACATGAATAAATACCCAGGCAGTGGCAGTAGAAATAAAATCTAAAAGAAACACTCCCGCTTCTTACAGTTTCACTTTCTTTTTAGTACCTTTCGACTCATTGTGCAAACGATCCAACGCTGTCACCACATACTGGTACTTCGTTTTTCCATCGTTATAAGGTAATGGATAAAAATGATCGCGGGTAATGGCTACAATATGGGAAGCATCATCCAAATTGACTTTTTCTTTTTTATCAAAGCGATAAACCACATACTGTACAGCTTTGTCCATCTCGTCCTTTGCCTTCGGAGCTGTCCAGAAGAGTACTGGACCTTCATACGTCCATACCATCTTTACCTTCTTTACTTTACCTGGAGCCTTATCGTCCATAAAAGGAGATTCAGGAATCAAAGCCGGATAACGATGATACTCCTTCTCCAACATAGTGCGGTAATTACCGGCGTTATCCACCACTGCTGCAGCATACCATTGACAACTTCCCTGCACGGTAGGAAGCGACCGTTGCAACTTCATTTTGGCAGGCATCTGGTTTTGTAATGGATTACGGGCATCCGCCTTGTTCACCGTACGCATCACATCCTGACCGATAAATAACGGACGCGAAGCGGCATGTTTTGCCCACCAATGTATCAAGTTGTCATAATCGGCAGCAGGATGACCTATTTCCCAATAAATCTGAGGGATATTATAATCTACCCAACCATTATTAATCCACATCAGCACATCTGCATATAAATCATCATAATTCTGAAGACCACGTGTATCACTTCCATTCGGATCATTTTTCTTGTTACGATAGATACCAAAAGGAGAAACACCGAACTTCACCCACGGCTTACACTCGCGCACTGTCTCATGGATTTCCTTTATCAGCACATTCACGTTGTCACGGCGCCAATCGGCTTTATTACTGTATCCGCGACCATATTGCGCAAAACTGACATGATCAGGAAAATCCTCGCCCGGGTTGGGATAAGGATAAAAATAATCATCCATATGAATGGCATCCACATCATAACGAGTAACAATATCGCGCACAATCTTACAAATATATTTTCGGTTTTCGGGCAAAGCCGGATCAAAATAAAGCTGACCAGCATAATTCACGAAACGTTCCGGATTCTTATTATACGGATGAATGGGTGATAAGGCAGTAGTTCCCTTTGTCTTGGCACGGTAAGGTTAATCCAGGCATGGAACTCCATTCCACGCTTATGGCATTCATCAATCATGAACTGCATCGGGTCCCAATAAGGTGAAGGCACTCTACCCTGCACTCCCGTAAGAAAGCGGCTCCACGGCTCATAAGAAGATTTATACAAGGCATCGGCTTCTGCACGTACCTGAAAAATTATCGCATTAATGCCTGCGCCTTGCAGACTGTTTAGTTGATTTATTAATAGCTGCTGCATCTTCTCTGCCGGCATCCCTTGGAACTGTCCATTCACACACTGAATCCATGCACCGCGGAACTCACGTTTAGGATAACGTGTCTGAGCACTGACAACAGAAGTAAAAAGTAGTGCTATCAATAAAAGAAGAATAGTTTTTGCTCTCATTTTGTTATTCTTGTTTAATACGCTTGCAAAGATAAGAAAACTTATAATTATCTTTGCATATTAAACCAAATTCAATAAAGAATGTCAGAAAGTAACTATATATCCATAAAAGGAGCAAAGGTAAACAACCTCAAAAACATCGATGTCAACATACCACGCAATAAGCTGGTCGTTATCACGGGCCTATCCGGTTCCGGAAAATCATCATTGGCTTTTGATACATTATACGCTGAAGGTCAGCGACGCTATGTAGAAAGCCTGTCATCATACGCCCGCCAATTTCTGGGCCGTATGAGCAAACCTGAGTGTGATTTCATTAAAGGTATACCACCCGCTATCGCCATAGAGCAAAAAGTGAACAGCCGCAATCCACGTTCCACCGTGGGGACTTCCACCGAAATATATGAGTATCTGCGACTACTCTATGCACGCGTGGGGAAGACTTATTCTCCCATTAGCGGGCAACTGGTGAAAAAGCATAGTATTGAAGATATTGTAAGCTGTATGCTCTCCTTTCCTAAAGGAACGAAATACACGGTTCTCACTCCTATGATGCCCCGTGAAGGCCGTACACTGCGTCAACAGCTAGAAATGGACTTTAAACAAGGATTCACCCGTGTAGAGGTTAACCGTGAAATAGTTCGTATAGAAGATTTTCTGCAACAAACAGCTGCCGAAGATAAAAGACAAAACATCTATCTGCTGGTAGATCGCATGACAGCCGATGATAGCAAAGACAGTATCAGCCGCCTCACCGATTCTGCCGAAACAGCCATGTACGAGGGAGACGGAAATTGCCTCCTCCGCTTCTACTCTGCTGACGGAAGTACGCAGCTATTCTCTTTCAGCACTAAATTCGAAGCCGACGGAATTAAATTCGAAGAACCGAATGACCAAATGTTTTCATTCAATTCCCCTCTCGGAGCTTGTCCCGAATGCGAAGGCTTCGGTAAAGTGATAGGTATAGATGAACATCTGGTGATTCCAAACCGTGCTCTGAGTGTATATGACGGAGCTGTCCTCTGCTGGCGCGGAGAAAAGATGGGGGAATGGTTACAAGAATTCATTCATGAAGCTCCCGCCCACGATTTTCCCATCTTTGCCCCTTATTATGAACTGACACAGGAACAAAAAGATTATTTATGGCATGGACCTAGAAATAAGGCCTGTATAGATTCTTTCTTCAGAATGCTGGAAGAAAATCAATATAAAATACAATATCGTGTGATGCTGGCACGATACCGGGGAAAAACTATTTGTCCTGTCTGCCATGGAACACGCTTGAAAAAAGAAGCCGGTTATGTAAAAGTAGGTGGAAAATCCATTTCTCAACTGGTTGACTTACCTATTCATGACTTAAAAGAATTCTTCCGCACTCTAGAACTAGATGCACATGATACAGCCATCGCCAAACGGATCTTAACGGAAATTACCAACCGCATCAACTTCCTCATGGATGTAGGTTTGGGATATCTTACACTGAACCGTCTCAGCAACTCACTCTCCGGCGGCGAAAGTCAGCGCATCAATCTGGCCACCTCATTAGGCAGCAGCTTGGTAGGCTCACTCTATATTCTAGACGAACCCAGTATCGGATTACACAGCCGTGACACTGACCGGCTGATAAAAGTACTTCGTCAGTTACAGGAACTGGGAAACACCGTAGTAGTGGTAGAACATGATGAAGAAATAATCCGTGCTGCCGATTATATCATTGATATCGGTCCTCAAGCAGGACGTTTAGGAGGACAGATAGTATATCAAGGCAGCATGAACGATCTTCAAAGAAACAGTAATAGTTATACGGTACGCTATTTGTTGGGAGAAGAAAACATAGAGATCCCCCGATGCCATCGTCCGTGGAACAATTATATAGAAATAAAAGGTGCACGTGAAAACAACCTTAAAGGCATTGACGTAAAATTTCCACTGAATGTAATGACGGTAGTTACGGGGGTCAGCGGTTCGGGAAAGAGTACGTTGGTACGTGATGTCTTTTACAAGGCATTGAAACGCGAATATAGTGAAGCTAGCGAACGGCCGGGTGAGTTCATCTCTTTGGAAGGGGATGTACAGCTAGTGAAAGATATTGAATTTGTAGACCAGAATCCTATCGGAAAATCATCACGCAGCAATCCGGTGACCTATGTAAAAGCATACGACGAGATACGCAAACTCTTTGCCGAACAGCCTCTTGCCAAACAAATGGGATATACTGCCGGATATTTCTCATTCAATACCGAAGGCGGTCGTTGTGAGGAATGTAAAGGTGACGGTACGGTAACCGTTGAAATGCAATTTATGGCAGATTTGGTATTAGAATGTGAATCTTGTCATGGAAAACGTTTCAAGAGCGACACACTGGAAGTAAAATTTCAAGACAAAAACATCTATGATATTCTGGAAATGACAGTGAATCAAGCTATCGAATTCTTCACCGAATACAATCAAAAAAAGATAGTGAAAAAACTAACCCCATTACAAGAAGTGGGATTGGGATATATAAAGTTGGGACAAGCCTCCTCCACTCTTTCCGGTGGCGAGAATCAACGCGTAAAACTAGCTTATTTTCTGAGCATAGAGAAAGCACAACCCACTATTTTTGTATTCGATGAACCAACCACAGGTCTACATTTTCATGATATCAAGAAACTGCTGGAAGCATTTGAAGCCTTAATCAGCCGCGGACATACCATTATCATTATCGAGCATAATATGGATGTGATAAAATGTGCCGACCATGTGATTGACCTAGGGCCCGAAGGAGGAAATATGGGAGGAAATCTGGTAGTTGCGGGCACTCCGGAAGAGGTTGCAGCATGTGCGGCATCTTATACGGGACAGTTTTTGAAGGAAAAACTGGCGATGGATTCTCCTGATTGATTTTTTATTCACCGCTGATTGTCCAAACTGACACAAATTATTAAATATGATTATACGCAATATACCACTAGATGATAAATGGGAATTTAAAAGTGATTTATTCCGTTCTGTAAATTTAGCATTTTGTGGTATGATTGCAGAATCATTTTACTAAAAATCTGTTTTAATGTTTTCCGCATTGTCAATCTAAATCTAAACGAAAATATGAGTAAATTTAGAATTGAATTAATAACCTTATAAATCAACAGAATATGAAAAAACTTTTTTTACTACTCTTGCTGTTCCCTTTCCTATTGGGATGTTCACAAAAAGAGAAAGAATTCACCGTTCTTCAATGGAACATTTGGCAAGAAGGAACTATAATTCCCGGTGGTTACGACGCTATTGTGAATGAAATAGCCCGTCTTCGTCCGGACTTCGTCACATTGAGCGAAGTACGTAATTACGAAAACACCAATTTCACTGCCCGCCTAGTGCAATCATTAAAGGAAAAAGGAGAAACCTATTATTCCTTCTATACCTATGATACAGGTCTGTTAAGCCGATACCCCATCACTGATTCATTAACCGTTTTCCCCGAAAAGAATGACCACGGCAGTATCTATCGCCTTACAGCCGATATGAACGGACAGAAAATAGCAGTCTACACCGCTCATCTTGATTATTTGGATGACGCCTATTATAATGTACGCGGATATGATGGTTCTACTTGGGAAGAAATCCCTCTCCCCACTACCGTAGAAGAAGTATTAAAGAGAAATGTAGCCTCACAACGCGATGACGCCATCAGACTATTCATTGAACAGGCAAAAAAAGATCGTGCAGCCGGCTACACCATCATTTTAGGAGGAGATTTTAATGAACCTTCACATCAAGATTGGACTGAAGAGACCAAAGACCTGTATGACCATCATGGCTTTGTAATCCCCTGGACAGTTCCTGTCCTGTTAGACGAAGCCGGATTGAAAGACGCCTATCGAGAATTCTATCCAGATGTATTAAACTATCCCGGCTTCACTTATCCTTCGGATAATCCGGCAAAGCCGCCGACAAAATAACCTGGGCTCCCAAAGCAGATGAACGCGACCGTATAGATTACATTTGGTATTATCCCGAAAAGGGGTTGAAAGTGAAAGACGCCGCCATTTTCGGTCCGAAAAATTCCATAGTCCGTGCACAGCGTGTTCAGGAAACATCTAAAGACAAGTTTATAGAACCATTGGGCGTATGGCCTACAGACCATAAAGGAGTACTGGTTACTTTCCAATATCCCGCCAAATAATATCGTTTTTCCCAATATTTCTGTTATCTTTGTCCAATAACCTAATTTATTATCCTATGACCAAATGTACACATAAACAGTTAATGACCGCCTGTATGTTAGCAGGCACATTGATGTTGGGAGCATGTACCGGTACTCCCCCTGTAACAAAAGAGATATCCATTGTACCCATAACCAACCATCTGGAGGAAACAAACGGTGCTTTTGTATTGAAAAGTAATACCTCCATCGGTGTTATTGACGCCGAACTAATTCCCGCAGCCGAGTATTTGGCCGATATGCTTTCCAGAGCCACAGGCTACGACCTTAAAGTCAAAGAAGGCGAAGGAACCATCACCCTTGCCTTGGGTGATGTTCAAGGAAAAGAAGGAGCTTATACCCTGACAGCCGAGAGCGATAAGGTCAACATTACAGGTAACTCTTACGGAGGTGTCATTGCAGGTATCGAATCACTCAGACAGCTGTTTCCCCCGCAAATAGAATCTAAGGAAATTGTTAAAGGTACAGACTGGGCCATACCGGCCGTTAACATTCAAGATGCCCCCCGCTTTGAATGGAGAGGCATTATGCTGGACGTATCCCGCCATTTCTACACAATAGGTGAGGTGAAAGAATTACTGGATGTCATGGCCCTTTACAAGATGAATAAATTCCACTGGCATCTTACCGACGACCAAGGATGGCGTATTGAAATCAAGAAATATCCTTTACTGACGGAAAAAGGAGCATGGCGCAAATTCAATTCTCATGATCGCGAATGCATACGTCAGTCAAAGACTAATAACAACCCGGATATGGCAATTCCTGAAGACAAGATACGCATCGTAGAAGGTGACACCTTATATGGAGGCTACTACACTCAGGAAGATATCAAGGATGTCATAGCATACGCCAAAATACGAGGCATAGATATTATTCCCGAAATTGATATGCCGGGACACATGCTGGCAGCTGTAAGTAACTATGAAGGTGTTTCCTGTTTTAACGAAACCGGTTGGGGAAGCGTCTTCTCCTCACCTGTTTGTCCGGGGAAAGACTCCGCATTGGAATTCTGCAAGAATGTTTATACAGAACTGATAGCCCTTTTCCCCTATAAGTATGTACATATAGGAGGTGACGAAGTAGAAAAAACTAATTGGAAAAAATGTCCGGACTGTCAGAAACGTATGCATGACAATAATCTGAAAACTGAAGAAGAACTGCAATCATGGTTCATTCATGACATGGAGAGATTCTTTAACGAGAAAGGCAAAGAAATGATAGGCTGGGATGAAATCATTGAAGGCGGATTGTCTAAAACAGCTACCGTAATGTGGTGGCGCAGCTGGGTAAAAGATGCAGCAACCAAGACAACAGCACAAGGCAACCCTGTCATTTTCACTCCTAACGGACAATTTTATTTGGATTATGCAGAAGATAAGAACTCTATGGCAAGTATTTATAATCTGGATACGACAGACAACCTGACCTCCGAGCAGCAGTCGCTGATTTTAGGAGTGCAGGGAAATATTTGGTGCGAATGGATTCCTTCCAACGCACGTATGCAATATATGGCTATTCCACGTTTGCTGGCTATTGCGAACTAGGTTGGAGCAAACCGGAGCAAAAAGATTGGAGTGCTTCCAACAACGCCTGTCTGATCAGTTTGAACGTCTCAATATCATGGGTATCAATTACCGTATACCCGATTTGGAAGGCTTTAATGCCGTCAACGCCTTTATCGGTGAAGGAGCCATCAATGTAACTTGCCTTGACCCCACTGCGGAAATTCACTATACCACTGATGGCAGTACTCCTACTTTACAATCTCCCATATATGAAGGTCCCATCAAAGTGACTGAAACCACAGACTTTACTTTCTGCACCTTCCGCCCTAATGGAAAGAAAGGTGACATAGTCAAGACCCGTTTCATCAAAAGTGAATATACTCCCTCTGTAACTGCCGCTCCTTCCAATCCGGGTTTGAAAGCTACATGGCACGAATTTAAAGGAAATAAATGCAGTGAAATAGAAAAAGCTCCGGTCAATGGTACTTATCCAGTGGAAGATGTTATGATTCCTAAAAAAGTAAAAGGAAATATCGGACTGATTATCAAAGGATATTTCAATGCTCCTCAAGACGATATCTACACTTTTGCACTCCTATCCGATGATGGTAGTACATTAACTATAGACAGTGAACAGATAGTAGACAATGACGGACCTCACGGGCCTAAAGAAATAGTGGGGCAAAAAGCATTGGCAAAAGGATATCATCCAATGGAATTACGTTATTTCGACCAGAACGGAGGACAACTGAAATTAAAAGTAACAGGGAGTGATGGTAAAGAAATTCCGTTCACGCATCTCTATGCGCATTAATCTTACATAAAAAGTTTTTCACCACAGATTATACAGATTTACATAGATTGAATTTCAATGAATTCTCCCATTCAATAATCTGCGTAATCTGTGGTGGAATTAAATCAATCAGAAATAAACCCCGAATCCTATCTTGAATCCTAATTTACTAAATTCTGAAGTATCACTAAAACTCAAGTCATAATATACAGACGGTTCAATAGTCACATTTCTACCCAAGAAAAAAGCATATCCGACTTCCGGTGTCAAACAAACCAGATTCTTTTTAAATCCTACACAAGAAAGGTGTTTATACGCCATTCCTAGTCCTCCATAAATACCGCAACTGGAAAAATAATAACGTCCCTGTGCACCAATACTGGTTTCATCCATTCCATGTTCTACATAATTGCCTTTAAAATTCAGCAACACAGCCACATTATCGGCTACAAATGCGCCGCCGGTTAAAGCAAAACCAAAATTTGTTCCTTCATTCTTGCTATGAGATAGGTCAAGCCCTGTCAATGAAGCATTCACATACCATACATCCTTCTCAAATTGAGCATGTGCACTCAGTACAGTCATTACCAACAGCATCAAGCTGACTAAAATTTTCTTCATAATGTTGTCGTTTAATAGTTATTTTTTGTTTTCCAAATCACGTTCACGTCTTTCCTCCGCCTTTTCTTTCTTACGAAGGACAATCCATAACAACGCTATAATCATATAGGATAAACCTACTGTGAGATACTTTTCCGTATCACTTATTTCCGTATTGCGCGGAATAAAATAAACGGCCATCGCTGTAGTATAGACCAATAAAGCTACAGGCAACCAAATCGATTTTCTATATTTTTTCATAAACTATGCTGTTTTGTTTCCTATACCAACTTGCAAACCCTATAGCGGCTACCAACGTACAAAGACTACCAATTATATAAGATACATAATCCGAAAACGCTAATCCTTCGGGGGCTATGCAAATATAAGTAGAACATACAGCCGTCATAAACAGGGCAGGAAACAAGGTGATATAATAATTCTTTTTCGCACGTACTAGAAAAACAGTGACCGCCCACAAAGTAAACACAGACAAAGCCTGATTACACCAGGCAAAATAACGCCATATCATATCAAATCCCGCCGCATCACGCTGACTGTACAATAATATACCGATAGTTACCGCAAAAATAGGAATACAAATCAATAAACGTTTCGCTATACTTTTTTGTTCCAAATGCATAAAATCGGCAACAATCAAACGAGCTGAACGCAAAGCGGTATCTCCACTGGTAATAGGAGCGGCAATTACCCCCAGTACAGCCAATAAACCTCCTATCGTACCCAACCATTCCTTGGTTATGCTGTCCACAATAATCGAAGCATTACTCTCCTCCATACCATTTTGATGAAAAAAATAAGTAGCGGCAGCAGCCCAAATCAATGCCACTATCCCTTCGGTCACCATCGCTCCATAAAAAATAGGACGACCATACTTCTCATTCTTCATACAACGTGCCATCAGTGGAGATTGTGTGGCATGAAAGCCACTGATGGCCCCACAAGCAATAGAAACAAACATTATAGGAAAAATTGGTAATCCGGCAGGATGGGTATTATGTAGACCATCCGTAATTTCGGGCAATGCCGGATGATTCCATAACAACATCACCAAAATCCCCACTGCCATAAACAATAAAGCAATGGCAAACAATGGATATATTTTTCCTATAATCTTATCTACCGGCAACAATGTAGCAACATATAATAGAAAAACACAACAATAATCCAAAAAGTAACATCCATATACTCCGGAGTAAGTTTGGCAAGCAATCCGGCTGGTCCTGCCACAAAAACCGCTCCGACTAATATCATCAGCACAACCGTAAAACCACGCATTAACTGCTTTGTGGGAAGCCCTAAATAACGACCGATAATTTCCGGCAAACTCTCGCCCTCATGCCGAATGGAAAGCATTCCGGACAAATAATCGTGTACCGCCCCGGCAAAAATGGTACCTAAAACAATCCACAAATAAGACGCCGTACCAAACTTCGCTCCCATTATAGCACCGAAAATAGGTCCTAAGCCGGCTATATTCAAAAATTGAATCATAAAAATCTTCCAAGTAGGAAGTGGAATAAAGTCAACACCATCCGCCATGGTCAGGGCAGGTGTCTTCCTAATCTTGTCAGGACCGAACACACGTTCCACATAACTTCCATACAAAAAGTATCCGCCTACAAGAACCAATAATGCAATAATAAAGGTTATCATATTCTATTTTTTGTTTTGTTGGGGCAAAAGTAACGAATTAATTGATTACTTCGTATCTTTGCCCTAAAATTAAAGTAAATGCGAACATTCTTTATAACTTTATTACTAGTCATAGTGAGTTTCTTATCAGTTTTCTCACAACCTAAATATGAAATCCGTGCCACCTGGCTCACTACGCTTGGAGGAATGGACTGGCCTCGTAACAAGGCAATAAACGCATCAGGCATCCGGCGTCAGCAAAAAGAATTATGTGATATACTGGATCGTCTGAAAGCCGCCAATTTCAATACGGTATTGTTGCAAACCCGTCTGCGCGGAGATATGATTTATCCTTCCGCCATAGAAACTTTCGCCGAATCACTGACAGGTAGCACAGGAGGGAATCCCGGATATGACCCTTTGGCTTTCGCATCGGAGAATGCCACAAACGAGGCATGGAACTACATGCATGGATTGTTACGATTCCTGCCGGAAATACCCGTCAAGTACAATTGCAAGGACGTAGCTCCGTAGTACGGAAAAACCGGACAATTTGCAAACTTTATAAAGGTAACTGGTACTTGGACCCGGGAAATCCGGGAACCAAAGAATATCTGTCATGCATAGTAAAAGAAATAACTTCCCGTTATGATATAGACGGCATTCATTTCGATTACATCCGCTACCCCGAGCAAGCCGATAACTTTCCTGACAAGGACACCTACCGGAAATACGGTAAAGGTAAGGAGTTGAAACAATGGCGGCGTGATAATATCACAGATATTGTGCATAGGCTCTATACCGACATCAAGACTATCAAACCCTGGGTGAAAGTCAGCAGTTCCCCTATTGGCAAATACCGAGATACCAACCGATACCCCTCCCGTGGATGGAACGCTTATCATGTAGTTTACCAAGATGCTCAGAAATGGCTAAAAGAAGGTATTCATGATGCATTGTTCCCGATGATGTATTTTCAGGGAAATAATTTCTATCCTTTTGCATTGGATTGGAAAGAGAATTGTGGTAACCGCTGGATAATACCTGGTTTGGGCATTTATTTCCTCTCTCCCAACGAACAAAATTGGCCGTTGGACGAAATAGTCCGCCAACTTTATTTCACCCGTCAGATAAAACTAAACGGACAAGCCTATTTCCGCAATCGTTTTCTATTAAACAACACCAAAGGCATTTGGGACGAACTCCAAGAGAATTTCTATACCACTCCGGCATTGATTCCCCCAATGACCTGGATGGACAGCATCCCCCCATCCACTCCGGCCATGCCTTCCCTGCAACTGTTGCCGGACGGAAAAATGCACATGAGCTGGCAGATTTCCACAGATAACAACGGAGGTCTTGTCACCTATCATCTTTATGCCTCAGATACCTATCCAGTAGATATCACAGATGCCGGAAACTTACTGGAAACCTATCTCACCCATACGGAATACGAATATACCCCTATTTCACCTTGGCGACAAAAACGTTATTTTGCCGTAACTGCTGCCGACCGTTTCGGAAACGAAAGCGCTCCCTTGGAACTGAATGCAATTTCAGAAACAGACATGCCTTTACTAAATGACGGAGATATTCTCACCCTGCCTGAAATAAAAGAAGCAAAAACAGTGAAAATATTTACTGCTACCGGTGAAGAAATAAAATATTTTGTTTATGCACCCCAAATGTCCATAGCCTCATTACCTGGCGGATTCTATACAGTATATATCTTGAATAATGCAGGAGCACAAACCTTTGTCGGAACAATCGTAAAATAAAAAATGCAAACTGTTTCTTTGGTATGACACATTATGTCGTAGCAGATGCCCGGCTCTCAAAAAGTTTGTCTGCCGGGAATATCCATCTTTGTTGTTAAGTTATAATCTGATAAAACTTTACATACTGTTATTTTTCGTTTCCGCACTGCAATGTTTTTTGTCCCGTCACCGCATTATGCTGATATACAGCGATATATGGTGACGTAATTTTCTGTATCCCCACAAAGTGTTTTTTTCGTTTTTCCTTGCGGAAGCCAGCTCGTCAGATGCAATTGTCATATTGGATACATAATCTTGATATATTTACGGCAGTATCCGTGCAAGAAGAGTGCACCATCTGTACCATCACTCAGGTGAACAGGCCCTGTCATTCGGGTGAAGAGCCGTTGTCACCTGTGTGAAACCGCCGCTTCACACAGGTGAAGCAATAAAGCCATAAAGCTGTTTTCATGGTAACATACTGCCGGCAAGGTACATCTGTTGGAATTTTGCCGCTATGGGTGCGATGATCGCAATGTTGTACATTGACCGCGATTACCTACCGTTTCGGGGCCTTTATAGATATTTTCACACCGGAACATACTGGTAATGAAGACGATGAAGTGACGGGGAAATTTTATATTTCACGTTAAATTAGGCTGTGTTTTCTTTTATAGTCTTTAAGATATTTGATATTAATAGAGGTGGTTGTACTATGCGTCTTTCTTTATGGCGTTATATTGATAAGGCATTGTAACATATAAATAATGTATGATATCAATGTCAGTTCGATATAAATATTAAATTTACTCGTCTAAAAAATAAGAGTATAGCAATAAATCTAAAACAGGAACGGCAATAATATGGAAACAGAATAAATCTCTTCTCCTCTTTTATTTTCATAAAACTCAAGGCTATAAGCAAAATAATAACTATTTTTGCACATTCAATTGAATAAAATATATAACTCATGAGCAATCAACGATACATGCAGCGCGGTGTGTCAGCATCCAAGGAAGATGTGCACAACGCCATTAAGAACATTGACAAAGGTATTTTTCCACAAGCTTTTTGTAAAATCATCCCCGATATTCTAGGCGGAGATCCTGAATATTGCAACATTATGCACGCTGATGGTGCAGGCACCAAATCATCACTGGCTTATTTGTATTGGAAAGAAACCGGCGATTTAAGCGTATGGAAAGGCATTGCACAAGATGCACTGATTATGAACATCGATGACTTGTTGTGTGTAGGTGCAGTAGATAATATTCTGGTTTCATCAACTATCGGCCGTAATAAGCTACTCGTTCCGGGTGAAGTAATTTCCGCTATCATCAACGGAACGGATGAACTGTTGGCCGAACTTCGCGAAATGGGTGTAGGCGTATACGCTACTGGAGGCGAGACTGCTGATGTAGGTGACTTGGTTCGTACCATCATCGTAGATTCTACCGTAACATGCCGCATGAAACGTACCGATGTCATTAACAATGCCAATATTCGCCCGGGTGACGTCATCATAGGTCTGGCATCTTACGGACAGGCTACTTATGAAAAAGAATACAACGGAGGCATGGGCAGCAATGGACTCACCAGCGCCCGCCACGACGTGTTCGCAAAATACTTGGCTGAGAAATATCCCGAAAGCTATGACAAGGCAGTACCTGAAGAACTAGTATACAGTGGCAATTTGAAGCTGACCGATACTGTAGAAGGAAGTCCGCTGGATGCAGGAAAGCTGGTACTCTCACCTACCCGTACCTATGCTCCGGTAGTGAAGAAATTACTGGATGCGCTCCGACCTGAAATTCACGGAATGGTTCACTGCTCAGGCGGTGCTCAAACCAAAGTCCTGCACTTTATAGGAAACAATTGCCGTGTAGTAAAGGACAACCTGTTCCCTGTCCCCCCTCTGTTCAAAACCATCAAGGAACAAAGCGGCACCGATTGGGAAGAAATGTACAAAGTATTTAATATGGGCCACCGCCTGGAAGTTTACCTCTCACCCGAACATGCCGAAGAGGTGATCGCCATCAGCAAGTCATTCAATATTGACGCGAAGATTGTGGGACGTATAGAAGAAAGTGACAAGAAGGAACTAATTATCAAAAGTGAGTTTGGAGAATTCAAATACTGACAAGCAATATTATAATAACGCTTCCAAGCATGCTACATTAAAAAAAAGATTTTTTTATGGCATGGGAGCAATAATATGCTCATTAGTTACAATTGATACAATACGCGAGTTGTATTTCATCTCTACCGCATGGGGTCATGAAACAACTTGGCATGACATACTATATATAGTAAGAAAAGTACTTGCCATACTTGGGTGGATATTACTCACTTGGTATGTCGCAAATAAATGTTTAGAAAAGAATGGCAGAAAACAATAATACATTACTTGAGAAATTAGACGGGTTAGTGGCTCGCTTTGAGGAAGTTTCCACCCTCATTACAGACCCTAATGTCATAGCTGACCAAAAACGTTATGTCAAGCTCACCAAGGAATACAAGGACTTGAATGACATCATGAAAGCCCGTAGAGAATATATACAATGCCTGAATGGACTGGAAGAGGCCAAACAAATCATGACTAACGAATCCGACCCGGAGATGAAAGAAATGGCACGCGAAGAGGCAAATCTCTGCGAAGTCCGCATTCCAGAACTGGAAGAGGAAATCAAACTACTACTCGTTCCTGCGGATCCGCAAGATGACCGAAATGCTATTCTGGAAATACGCGGTGGTACGGGAGGTGATGAAGCCGCCATTTTTGCAGGTGACCTGTTCCGTATGTACTCCAAATACTGCGAGACAAAAGGTTGGAAACTGGAAGTATCCAGCGCCAATGAAGGAGCAGCAGGAGGTTTTAAGGAAATTATCTGCTCCGTAACCGGAGATAAAGTATATGGCACTTTGAAATATGAATCGGGCGTACATCGTGTACAACGTGTACCAGCCACCGAAACCCAAGGACGTGTACATACTTCAGCCGCATCAGTCGCCGTTTTACCCGAAGCAGAGCCTTTTGATGTGGAAATCAACGAAGGGGAAATCAAGTGGGACACTTTCCGAAGCGGTGGTGCCGGCGGACAGAACGTAAATAAGGTGGAATCCGGAGTACGCCTGCGCTACAACTGGAAGAATCCCAACACCGGGATAGTAGAGGAAATCCTGATAGAATGTACCGAAACCCGTGACCAGCCGAAGAATAAAGAACGAGCCCTTTCTCGCCTGCGTACCTTTATATATGATAAAGAACACCAAAAGTACATTGACGACATTGCCAGCAAACGCAAAACGATGGTATCTACCGGAGACAGATCGGCAAAAATACGTACCTACAATTATCCACAAGGACGTATCACCGACCACCGCATTAACTATACCATTTACAATTTGGCCGCCTTTATGGATGGAGACATTCAAGACTGTATCGACCATTTGACTGTAGCCGAGAATGCAGAACGTTTGAAAGAGAGCGAATTATAATTAAAATATCGTAAACCATAAACTGTAAATATAATAATGAACAAACAACAATTATTTGAAAATATCCAAAAGAAAAAATCATTCCTCTGTGTAGGGCTAGATACCGACATAAAGAAAATTCCCGAACATCTGTTAAAAGAAGAAGACCCGATTTTCGCCTTCAATAAAGCTATCATTGACGCTACTGCCCCTTATTGCATCGCCTATAAACCCAATCTGGCCTTTTATGAAAGCATGGGCGTAAAAGGATGGATCGCTTTCGAAAAGACTGTATCCTACATCAAGGAAAACTATCCCGACCAATTCATCATTGCCGATGCAAAACGTGGCGATATTGGAAACACTTCGGCTATGTATGCCCGCACATTCTTTGAAGAGCTGGACATTGACTCAGTCACCGTAGCTCCTTACATGGGTGAAGACAGCGTGACTCCCTTCCTGAGTTACGAAGGCAAATGGGTAATCCTGCTAGCACTTACCAGCAACAAGGGTTCCCACGACTTCCAGCTGACCGAAGACACCAACGGCGAACGCCTTTTCGAAAAAGTATTGCGCAAATCACAAGAATGGGCCAACGATGAAAACATGATGTATGTAGTAGGCGCCACACAAGGACGTGCTTTCGAAGACATCCGTAAAATTGTCCCCAACCACTTCCTGCTTGTACCTGGAATCGGTGCACAAGGAGGTTCTCTAGAGGAAGTCTGCAAATATGGCATGAATAGTACCTGTGGACTTATTGTTAATTCAAGCCGTGCCATTATCTATGCGGATAAAACTGAGAATTTTGCGACTGTAGCAGGACAAGAAGCTCAGAAAGTCCAGGCACAGATGGAGAAAATAATGTGCCAATAAAACAATGTGCTAATATGCAAATTACCAGGTAGATACATAGCGTAGTACATTGGTTTATTAGCATATCAGCACATTGAATAATCATTCCCCATGAGTGACCGAAAAATTATAAATGACCCCGTCTTCGGGTTTATCAACATCCCGAAGGGGTTACTATATGACATTGTATGTCACCCATTGCTGCAACGTCTTACCCGCATCAAGCAACTGGGCCTGTCCTCTGCTGTATATCCGGGAGCACAACATACCCGTTTCCAACACTCATTAGGTGCTTTCCACTTAATGAGTGAAACTATCAAACACCTTACCGCCAAAGGTAACTTCATCTTTGACAGCGAAGCGGAAGCCGTACAAGCTGCCATCCTGTTACACGACATCGGACACGGTCCCTTCTCCCATGTGCTGGAAAACACATTGGTAGGAGGTGTTTCACATGAAGAAATCTCCTTGATGCTGATGGAACGAATAAACAAGGACATGAAAGGTCAACTCAATCTTGCCATACAGATATTCAAAGATGAATATCCCAAGAAATTCCTGCACCAACTGGTCAGCGGCCAATTGGATATGGATCGTTTGGACTATTTGCGGCGTGACAGTTTCTATACCGGTGTATCCGAAGGCAATATCGGGTCCGCCCGCATCATCAAAATGCTTGATGTAAAAGACGATCACCTGGTAGTAGAGTCTAAAGGTATTTACTCCATCGAAAATTTCCTGATGTCCCGCCGCCTGATGTACTGGCAGGTATATCTGCACAAGACATCCGTTGCCAGTGAAAAAATGCTGATCAACACTCTGACACGAGCAAAGGAATTAGCTTTACGTGGCGTGGAGCTGTTCGCCTCACCCGCTTTAAGATTCTTTTTATACCACTCTATTGATAAAAAAGAATTTTATAACAGCCCGGATTGTCTTGAAAATTTTATTCAATTAGATGATAATGATATATGGACCGCACTGAAAGTTTGGAGCAATCACAGCGATGTGGTATTGTCCACTCTGAGCCGTGGAATGATTAACAGGAGACTATTCAAAGTAGAGGTGACCTCCTCTTCTATCACAAAAACGCGAAAAGAAGAAATTCTTTCGAGGATAAGTAAACAACTGAATATCAACAAAAAAGAAGCAAAATACTTCCTATCTATATCCAGTATAGAAAACAATATGTATAAAAAGGAGGATGACAGTATTGAAATCATCTATAAAGATGGCAGCACCTGTGATATAGCCAAGGCTTCAGATATGCTCAACATCTCTCTCCTCTCCCGAAAAGTCAAGAAATATTATATATGTTACCTGCGTTCCGAAAACGACGGACATTAAATAATTAGCGAATTGTACGGATATATAAAAAAAAAATGCGTAATTTGCATAATTAATGATGTGTTTACACTAACATGTAACACGCAAGTAACAAAACTGAAACATTTAGAACATAAAGAATTAGACAGTATTATGGAGTTCTCAGCTAAACAAATTGCGGAATACATCCAGGGAATTATTGTTGGCGATGAAAACGCAACTGTGCATACTTTTGCTAAAATAGAGGAAGGCGTGCCGGGAGCGATTTCTTTTCTTTCAAATCCTAAGTATACTCATTACATTTACGATACTCAGTCTACCATTGTGTTGGTAAACAAAGATTTCGTTCCCGAGCAAGAAGTAAAAGCTACCTTAATCAAGGTAGACAACGCCTACGAAAGCCTGGCTAAATTACTGACGCTCTATGAAATGAGCAAACCTAAAAAGACCGGTATAGATCCGCTGGCATACGTTGCCCCCACTGCGAAGTTGGGGAAGGATGTATATATCGCTCCGTTTGCCTGCGTAGGCGATGGTGCTGAGATTGGGGACAACACTTCCCTCCATCCGCACGCTACTGTAGGAAGTCATGCCAAAGTAGGTAATAATTGTACACTTTATCCACATGCCACTATCTATCACGACTGCTTGGTAGGAAACAACTGTACCCTGCATGCAGGCTGCGTAATCGGTGCTGATGGATTCGGATTCGCACCTTCTCCCGAAGGGTACGAAAAAATTCCACAAATAGCATTGCCATCATAGAAGATAATGTGGAGATTGGTGCTAATACTTGCGTAGATCGTGCCACCATGGGTGCCACCATTGTACATAAAGGGGTGAAACTGGACAACCTGATCCAGATAGCACACAATGTGGAAGTAGGAAGCCACACTGTCATGGCATCACAGGTGGGTATTGCAGGTTCTACCAAAGTAGGTGAATGGTGTATGTTTGGCGGACAAGTAGGACTAGCCGGACATATTAAGATAGGTGACAAGGTAGGTATCGGCGCACAAGCAGGCGTTCCCGGCAACGTGAAATCCAACGAGCAAATTCTAGGCACTCCGGCCATCGACGCCAAGAATTTCATGAAATCATCGGCCGTATACAAAAAACTACCCGAAATGTACGCCACACTGAACGCCATGCAGAAAGAGATAGAAGAATTAAAAAAACAACTAAATAAATAAACCCCATGTTGAAACAGAAGACATTAAGAGGCAGTTTTTCTTTAAATGGAAAAGGCCTTCACACCGGAGTAAACTTGACGGTGACATTCAATCCTGCACCGGACAACCACGGGTATAAAATCCAACGAATTGATCTTGAAGGACAACCAATAATTGATGCCGTAGCAGAAAATGTAGGTGATACCACCCGCGGCACTGTGCTGATGAAAAACGGAATAAAAGTAAGTACAGTAGAACATGCTTTGGCAGCTCTTTATGCAGCTGGTATAGACAACTGCCTGATTCAGGTAAGCGGTCCCGAATTCCCTATTCTGGACGGCAGTGCTAAAGCGTATGTAGAAAATATACAGCGTGTAGGAATCGAAGAACAGAATGCTGTCAAGGATTACTATATTATAAAATCAAAAATCGAATTTAGGGACGAGGAAACCGGATCTTCCATCATTGTTCTTCCGGACGAAAATTTCAGTGTGAACGCACTGATCTCTTATCAGTCTAAAATACTGTCCAATCAGTTCGCCACACTGGAAGACATGGCTAAATTCCCCACCGAGGTAGCTTCCGCGCGTACCTTTGTATTCGTCCGCGAAATAGAACCATTGCTGGGTGCCGGACTGATCAAGGGAGGCGATCTGGACAACGCCATCGTAATTTACGAAAAAGAGATGAGCCAAGAAAATTATGACAAGCTGGCCGATGTCATGGGTGTTCCCCACATGGACGCCACCAAACTGGGCTATATCAATCATATCCCTCTGGTATGGGACAACGAACCGGCACGTCACAAGCTACTGGATATCATCGGTGACTTGGCACTGATAGGCAAGCCCATCAAAGGCCGTATCATCGCCACCCGTCCTGGGCACACCATTAATAACAAGTTTGCCCGCCAAATACGCAAAGAAATCAAACTTCACGAAATACAGGCCCCATCCTATAACTGCAATGAATCCCCCATCATGGACGTAAACCGCATTCGCGAGCTGCTCCCGCACCGTTATCCGTTCCAGTTGGTGGACAAAGTCGTTGCCATCGGCGCGAACCACATTGTCGGTGTGAAAAATGTAACAGCCAACGAACCTTTCTTCCAGGGACATTTTCCGCAGGAACCTGTCATGCCTGGTGTACTTCAAGTAGAGCCATGGCACAATGCGGCGGTCTGCTTGTTTTGAACTCAGTGGATGAACCCGAAAGGTACTCCACCTACTTCATGAAGATAGACGGAGTGAAGTTCCGTCAGAAAGTAGTGCCGGGAGACACTTTATTGTTCCGTGTTGAATTGTTGGCTCCTATCCGCCGGGGCATCTCCACAATGAAAGGATATGTGTTTGTAGGCGAGAAAGTAGTCTGCGAAGCCGAGTTTATGGCACAAATAGTAAAAAATAAATAACCACTAAAAAAACAACATGATTAGTCCATTAGCATATATACATCCCGAGGCAAGAATTGGTGAGAATGTAGAAATCGGTCCTTTTGTGTTTATCGACAAGAATGTAGTTATCGGCGATAACAACACAATCATGCCTAACGCCAATATACTGTATGGCTCACGCATAGGGAACGGCAACACCATTTTTCCGGGAGCTGTTATAGGCGCTATTCCCCAGGATTTGAAATTCCGCGGTGAAGAAACGACTGCCGAAATAGGTGATAACAACACCATTCGCGAGAATGTAACCATCAATCGTGGTACAGCGGCTAAAGGCAAAACCATAGTGGGCAGTAACAACCTGTTGATGGAAGGGGTACACGTAGCACATGATGCCATCATAGGCAGCGGTTGCATCATAGGCAATGCCACCAAGATGGCAGGTGAAATTATCATTGATGATAACGCCATTATCAGCGGTGCCGTATTGATGCACCAATTCTGCCGGGTAGGCGGTTATGTAATGGTACAGGGCGGTTCACGTTTCAGCAAGGACATTCCTCCTTATATTATAGCGGGGCGCGAACCCATCGCCTACGCAGGAATCAATATCGTAGGACTCCGCCGCCGCGGATTCTCTAATGAACTAATAGAGAATATACACAACACCTATCGCATTATTTATCAAAATGGTATGAACGTTACCGATGCCTTGGAACAAGTACGCAAAGAAATACCTATGAGCAAAGAAATAGAATATATTATTTCTTTCATAGAAAATTCTCAAAGAGGTATCATCAGATAACAAAGTTTTTTATAACTTTACTGCACGAAAAAAAAGTTATATAGTATATACAGTAAAATATATGATTTACAGATTTACAATAATCTCTGACGAAGTCGATGATTTTATAAGAGAAATAAAGATAGACTCGGAAGCAACTTTCTTTGATTTGCACGAAGCGATATTGAAAGCGGCAGGATATAAAGATGACCAGATGACCTCTTTCTTCATTTGTGATGACGACTGGGAGAAAGATCAAGAAATCACACTGGAAGATATGGGAAGTAGTTCGGAAGAAGACAGCTACATCATGAGAGAAACCCGCTTGAGTGATTTGGTGGAAGACGAAAAGCAAAAATTGCTGTATGTATTCGACCCGCTGGCAGAACGAGTGTTTTTCATTGAACTATCGGAAATCATCACCGGCAAAGACCTTGACAAAGCAGTATGTTCGCGCAAAGCTGGAGAAGCCCCTAAACAAACCGTCGACTTTGACGAAATGATGGCAAAAAGCAATAGCGGAAATCTGGATATAGACGAGAATTTTTATGGTGATCAAGACTTCGATATGGAAGACTTTGATCCCGAAGGATTTGATATGGGCGGTGCCTCCTCACCGGACCCTTATGAGCAAGAAAACTATTAATCTTAACGGGGGCGGACGTTAAACGTCTGCCCCTCTCTTTTTATAAACACCATGCCTGACACCCTTATCGTCCTTATCGGCCCTACCGGTGTAGGAAAGACCGAACTAAGCCTTTCCATTGCCGAACACTTCCGGACTTCCATTGTCTCGGCAGATTCACGCCAATTATATGCAGACCTGAAGATAGGAACTGCCGCCCCTACTCCCAAGCAACTGGCGCGTGTTCCTCATTACTTTGTCGGAACATTACAACTAACAGATTATTACAGCGCCGCACAATACGAAGCAGATGTGTTAGCACAACTGGAAATCCTGTACCAAAACCATGACACTGTAATACTGACCGGAGGTTCCATGATGTATATAGATGCCATCTGCAAAGGCATAGATGATATCCCCACTGTAGACAACGAAACACGCCAGCTGATGCTACACCGTTACGAACAAAAAGGACTGGACACTCTTTGCGCCGAACTAAAGCTGCTGGACCCCGAGTATTACAAAATAGTGGATCTGAAAAATCCCAAACGAGTAATACATGCATTGGAAATATGCTACATGACTGGAAAAACTTATACTTCTTTTCGTACCCGCACTCACAAGGAACGCCCTTTCCGCATCATCAAGATAGGACTAACTCGCGACCGCGAAGAATTGTATGACCGCATCAACCGCCGCGTGGACATCATGATGCAGGACGGCTTGTTGGAAGAAGCCCGGCAGGTATATCCTTTCCGGCATCTGAACTCGCTCAATACCGTAGGATACAAAGAAATATTCAAGTATCTGGATGGAGAATGGACATTGGAATTCGCTATCGGGAAAATCAAACAAAATTCCCGTATCTACTCTCGTAAACAGATGACCTGGTTCAAACGAGACAAAGACATCGTTTGGTTCCATCCCGACCAGCAAACAGAAATTATGCAATATATTCATTCAGTTAACCACTAATTACAATCATGAAAAAATTACTAACCTTCATCATGGCTTGCGTCATCAGCCTGGGTGTAACCGCCCAAATCTCGAAAGAAGCATTTGAGAAATGGCATCAAAACAAGTATTCCATGTTCATCCACTTCGGTCTTTATTCCGAACTGGGAGGCGTATGGGAAGGCAGCCCCGTCACCCGAGGATACAGTGAACAAATCCAGTCGTTTGCGGGAATCTTCAGTGATTGGTATGGAGATACCGCTCTGCGTTTCAATCCCACCCTGTTCGATGCAGACGCTATTGTGTCACTGGCCAAAGAAGCCGGTATGCGCTCCATCATCATTACCACCAAGCATCACGACGGTTTCTGTATGTTCCGTACAGCCACCACCGACTATAATTCATACGATGCCACCCCTGGCAAACGCGACTTTATAAAAGAGATGGCGGAAGCTTGCAAACGTGCGGAATCAACTTCGGCATCTATTTCTCACTGATAGACTGGCATTTTCCACAAGCTATCCCATCTCCAGCCATAACTGTGATTTCATCACCCCACAACACCATGAATTCACCAAAGCACAAGTTACCGAACTGTTGACCAACTACGGTCCCATTTCTGAACTTTGGTTTGACATGGGTTCCAACACTCCTGAACAAAGCAAAGAACTGTATCAACTAGTGCACAGATTGCAACCAGACTGTATGGTAAGCGGCCGGTTGGGCAACGATCAGTATGACTTCAGTGTCATGGCAGACAACACATATCCCGAAGGCTCTTTGCAGACCGCATGGCAAACAGCAGCTTCCATGTTCGATGAAACCTGGAGCTACCGTTCCTGGCAAAAAAGGGGGGACGTTCACACCAAAGCGATGGAAAAACTGCGCAGCCTGATCAATGTAGTTTCCCATGGTGGAAACTTCCTGCTGAACATCGGTCCCAAAGGCGACGGTTCCGTAGTACCCTTTGAAAGAGAAGTGCTGAAAGAAATCGGTATCTGGTTGAAGAAAAACGGTGAAGCCATTTATGGTACAGAAGCCTCTCCTTTCCGCGAGCAATTCGAATGGGGAACCATTACCCGCAAAGGCAATAACCTCTACCTCATCTTATCGGGCAACCGTCCTGCCGATGATAAAATCACTTTGAACATACCGGGATGCAAACTGCAAAAAGCAGACATTAAAGCGATTCAGAAAGGACAGGAGATGATCTTCACACTGCCCGCCGACGCATATGGAAAAGATATCCAAGTGATTTGCGCCACGTTCGACCAACCGGTGAAACCACAACCTATAGCTGCACAGCGCACTCCTAATTATAGTTATTCCTGTTTCGATTATTACAGCAACTACCGCAGTACGGTGAGCTATCAATGGAGCATCAACAAATCCAACCTCAACGCATTGGAATTTACCTATACTCCGCAGGAGAACGGTAAGGAATTACTGGTTGAAGTAGATGGAACACCTTACACAGTAACCCTTGACGCAAGCAAGGCACAGGCACTAAACCTATCTTCCAAGGCCGTATGGGGTCAGCGTTACTTCTGCGGGCCGGGCAGCGGATTGTTCGATGCTCCTGCCACCATCCATACTGATCCGGAAAAAGCACCGGTAAGAAAAGGACAATGGAAAGAAGTGAATGAGGAAAAAGCCATGTTCCCCAGCAATATTCTGGAAAGTTACTTCCTAATGCAGCAGGTAGAATCGCCCAAAGCACAAGATATTCTAGTAGATGTAGGTGCTGGAAACGGTATCGAAATCTATCTGAACGGCAAGTCTGTAATGAAACACCTCAACCCTTACCGCTGCAAGTTCCGTGAGGAAAAGGTGCTGCTACCACTTCAAAAAGGCAGTAACCAAATTGTGGTAAGAATATACAACCGCTTTGAAAAAGAAACAGGCTATCTGCTGCGCCCATCAGCGGAACAGGTTATCTACAAACAGAAATTCACTTTGCCGCAAGTGGCAAAAGGGAAAGTTCATACTGTTGTTGTAAAACAGAATAATCTGCCATCCATCCATAAGGACACAGAATTATCCAATCTGAATGTAAAGGCAAAATAAAACTCTGCAATAAATAAAAAGCGAAATGCCTCTCCCCGGATGTTTCTGTCATGAAATGTCCGGGGAAAGTTTTATATAAAGAAAACATCATTCTAGAATTTACTAATAACATTGACAGGTCACATGCATGAAAATCATAATATTCATAAAGTACCCTTCATACAGTCTGTTCCGATATTATGCTTTCTTTCTGTCTGCTTGATAATTCAAAATTACCCCCAGTACCATCAGTACAGAAAGTACAATCCATGCAACATTCAGAAAGATTCCTTTCCATTCCTGCCGGGTAATGAACTGTGAATACAAAGGTCGTATAATCGGAGCTTGAGGATGGTGGAGTTTACAGCGGGACCGATCAATGGCCCTTTGATAATCATCTAAATCAAAAATACAACGCTCATAACATACAACGGCTTGTCCTTTCTCATGCCTCACCGGAATAACCCATGCCTTAACTTCCCGCTCCTCATACTTATGACGGGGCAATGAATCGGTAAATGCAGGAGCTACAGAGAAATGATATTGCTTCTGTTCCTTACGATAGCGGTGTCTGCCCATACTTCGTGTCACCTCACGAGTGACAGTCACACTGCTCCTTCGGGCATAATCCACCTCCAGAGTATCGAAAGTAAAATACAGAGCATTATTCCCCCCATTATATAAATCGGTAACAGCATGATAACGCACCACTTCATCTGCCGAATGAAAAAGCCAGTTCTGTAAAGGAATATTAAAGGCCATACTGGCAGCCGCCATCAATATAAGAAAAGGAATTTTCCATCTTGAAGCAATGATAAAAGCCCCTCCGGCGAGAGTGAGTAACGGAGGGAAAGCATACGTCGTAATTTGTAACCAGCCCCCCGGATTAAAACCAAGAGCAACAGTGAACAAGATTCCTGCTAAAGAAGGAATGAAAAGTAATACCAATAACTTAACGACCCAGTTTTTCATTATTCAATATTAGTTTTGTCTTGCCAAAGATAGTAATATAAATCCAAAAAAAGAATCTGTAAATGCTTACAGCAGCTTACAGATCCTTTTCCACTTTATTCTTGCAAGACGAACACGTTCTTTATTTCTCTAATGCTTTTATTAATTCTTTTTTTACGGTATCCACTCCCGGGAAACCGGTGTATTTTTGAATAATACCCCCTTCTTTATCGACAATAATATAAGTCGGAACCCCCTGTATGCTGAACTGCTTGCTCAGGTAATTCCACTGAGCCGCCGTTACTCGGTAATGCTCTCCATGAATATCCGGAATCATGTTATCCCACGTTTCTTTGGGCGAGTTCTCTCCGGCAATAAAAACATATACAATATCTTTACCTTCAAGATCTTTCTTCATCGGTTTCATCTGTTTCATAGCCATTTTGCAAGGACCGCACCAAGTCGCCCAAAAATCGACCAAAATCACCTTACCCTTAAATTTAGAAGTGATAGAATAAAATAAATCTTCATCTTTTACTTCTCCGGATTCATTAACAGTATAACCTTTCTTTTTCTTATTAGCTTCAATCGTTTCCAAAAGACGGTTGTTCATCTTGTCAGTCTGCTGAGATAATAAGGATCACTCATCTTCCGTATCTCCTCAAAATCATGTATAGTCAATGGAGTGAAGTCACTGATTTTCTGAGCATATTTCATCATTTTCTGCAGATCGAAAAAAAGTCCTTGCTCTGTACCCAAATATCCGGCTATAATCTTTTTCAAGATATAGTCTTGCTGCATAGAACTGAATTCTTTAAACAAATCATCGTATTTTATTCGCAATTCTCCCATTTTTTCCCGATAGACAGATGTTTTTCCGGCATCTGTATCAGCCTTGAACTCACGTATTATCTCAGCATCTTCAACAGAAACTTTATCGGAAGAGAGAATAAACGCAAATATATCACTCAACTTATCATCCATCTTCACCCTCATATAGCCCATTCCTCTCACCAAATCAGCATAACCATTGGTATAAAGCATGACAGGCGAGTTCAGTATATTCAGCTGCCGGATATAGTCATAGAAATCATCACTCAATTCCGGTTGTTTAAACTTTTGATAAGCTTCACGAGCCGGTAATCCACTGCACTGCACATAAGCATAGGCTAAATTAGAGCTTACACGGTCAATGTCAAAGTACAAAGCAAATCATTCTGAGCCAATAAAAGATTCCGGTATGCCTGACTTCTTTTCTTATCGGAACAGATAGCAGATTTGGTTTCTTCATATTTTTTCAACCAATAAGCTTTATACTGACCGGCAGTCATATTATATAAATCATTCATATTCCAATGAACCATTCCCCATACATCCATCAAATGTTCATCATCGGTTATCATTTCATCATTCAAAGCCGCCATAGTACCTGAAAAATAGACTTTCTTTCCACCAGCACGCTTCCCTTTCAACAATTTGCTTTCAGAACGACTCAACTCACGCAAGTTGACAGCCATATCCAATTCACCACCGGGAACTAAAAATACATCAAAATAAATATCACGTCCCACAGAAAAACTGACCGTAGTCGGAGTACAAAGTTCAATCTCTGTCCGAAATGTTCCGTCTTCATTCACCTTAATTTCAGTATCCTCAAATTTAGCCGTCAACAAATCACAAGTCCTACAAGAAAACGGAAGTGCATAGTGCTTCTCATAGCCTAACAAACGACCGGTTATCACTGATTTGCCATCTTTCAATTCAGCCTTAGGCAACGGTTCATCGTAATTCAATTTCTGTTTCTTCACATCATCCGATAAATCTAATTCCGGTAATTTTCCATCCAAATGGATTCCCCATACCTTGAAACAATCTTCACAATCGCTTTCAATGAAATCAATCACTTTCACTGTGGGGGCAATAACGGAAAAATAAGACTAAAAGAAGCTTCGCCGCTATCGGGCATCCAAAATTTTTCACCCAAAGTGATTCCATTACCGGAACGAATCGGATACTTCTCTCCATTATCAGCCAACAAATAACTTTCATTACTTATCTGAATCCAATTATGAGGACGGAAAAAGGCTTTTATATCCAATACGGTTGCCGTATCCGAAACCACCACTCTGTCTATCTCAATAGTAGAAGAACTACGAGCGATGAAAGGCGGCTGTTTAACCACCCGGTTTTTGCCTGCAAAAGGCAGCAACTCACCATAGCAAGCAATAGAATACCAAAGTTTTTCATTGTATTTTTTTTTAACATACTTACTTATTTCCCAAGTTCCTATCCAAAATATTCTTTACTTCTTCGTATGCCTTTGTATATCCACGGACCAAAGTAATACCATCCGGAGAGATTAACATAAGAATGGGAACTCCTGAAAAATAAAGGTCTTTCACTATAAAGCCGTTACCCTCCTCCTCTGTGTAAACTGTAGTCCACGGATGGCTTAGCAATCCCTGTACCCGTTCATCTTTCTTAAACTCTTCAGAACTTCCCTGCAACGATTTCAATAAATCATCACGGGTAAATCCCAATACCTCCAAACCTTTTTCATGATATTTTTGATAGAGATCCATTATTTTAGGATTTACCCAAAAAGTACCAGGACATAATCCCCAATGATAAATCAACACATATTTGCCTTTATAATCAGACAAAGACACCTTCCGGTCATCTTTATCTGTCACTGTAAACTCCGCTGGCGCAAAGCCTACTTCAATATTCTTCAATACAAGCAATTGCTTGTCAAGTATTTGTCCAAAATATGAATTTTGAACCTCTGGAGTAAATTGTGCCAAACGCTCTTTCACATCCTTATAAGTAGCATCAAAAACAAAAGCGGATGCATACATAAAAGCGGCATATTCCATATCGTTCACTTTCAATGCCAGACTATCACGAACAGTCTTCAGTATTAGCGGACGATGATATTCATTATACATTTGCCCGTATTTTGCCACACTATCATTTTGCTTTGTATCCTGATATTTCAGTATCTGACTGAAGATATCAATCATTTCAGTATTGGAAGACGCAGTCAGGCTATCGTACCTAGCCACCAACGAATTGTCATAAAAACCACCCGAATGACGAACCGCACCCAAGTAATCCAAAGACCCTTTCAGTTTTATATCATCACCTACACGAGCTATAATCTCAGCTCCGCGAATACAACTCCGTAACGGTTCACCCATTTTAGGCTGATGCATCAATAAATAAAAAGTAGTATGTTCCATAGGAATAAAAGCCGAGAAAGTTCCCTCCTTTTCCACCAATATGGTATCTGTCCCGTCTTCTTTCCAATCGGGCAATAAAAAAGTTTTAAGAAAAAGAGTATCTCCGACCTGAAGCCCTTCCAAATGACCGGATAGTTTAAAGCCATCGGTCTGCATAGTTTGCCGGCATGATACTAGAGCCACTGCAAAGAGTGCCAAAGCCAAAATTTTCTTCATATATTCTTACTTTTATATAAATGACTTCCGTTATTTTGCATGACGAAGTGCCAACGTATCTTTTTTCTCTACAGGAAATGACTTTGTCGGAATATCACCTCTAAAGAAACCTTCCTCCTTTATTTTTTTGATACGTTTCCATGCCTGCTGGTAAAGTGTTATGCGGTCTTCCACCGGATTCCCGTCTTCGTCCAAGGCATAACGCTGATCTTCGGGAACAGTAGCCATGTATTTCTTATAATAGCGAATGGCATTCTTCTCATCTTCTTTCCAATCATAGAGACAGGCTATTTTATAAAGAATGGAGTTTTTCTTTGTATAAATATATAACTTCTCCAAGGCTTCCACCTCTTTCTTTGTATCCCCCGCATAATCGTAACATTCTACCAACCCGTCATAAAGACGTACCATCATACTATCAGAAGGAACCGCTATGCGGAAGGCTTCTTCCATATATTCCACACCCTCCTTTTTCCAGGAAGTGCGTGCCGAAGCTTTTGCCAGATAATAGAGCACATTCACATCCATCGGATTTTTTGATAGGCTTCTTTCAGATTATCGTATGCACCATAAAACCAGTTATCCCCATAATGGATACACCTAAATAGTAAAGAGTGAGAAAACTACGATCACCCAGTTCTTTTAATGACTCATAGCGTTTTACCGCTGTTCCGTACTCTTTCAGCATACAATAAGCTTTCGCATTCTGGCGGTTCACATCTATATTGGTGGTATCGGACAAACGATAAACTTCCGTCACATCAACAGCATCTTTAAACTGCTGATTGTTATTAAAAATACCGGCAATGCGTGCCACTGTCTGGGCATCCAACGAATCACGCCGATAGGCTATGTTATAACTAAGAAAGGCACTGGCGGCATCCTGCAATCCCTCGTATGCCTGTCCAGATATTTGTATCCGGTGGCCGACAAGGAATCGCGCTCCAACCAGCCATGACAAGCCGTACGTGCTTCTTCATAATCTTCGGAGGCTAATAAAGAGCGTATGAACTGCAACCGGAAAAATTTATTTTCCGGTTGCAAATTCATTGCCTTCTGATAACAGTTGGCCGCCCGACGGGAGTTACCCGTCAATTTGTAACACTCGGCAAGGTCGATCAAAACTTTTGTGTTTGTGCTGTCTTTCAAGATAAGAGAGTTCAATACCCCTATGGCTTCCGGATAACGGTTCATCGCTTTCAGCGCCTGAGCTTTGGTAATAAGCAATAAAGAATCCTGACAATCGGATTCAATCAGCATAACTACTGTCTCATAATCATAATTATCCATTGCCTGACGAATCCCATCATTCACCTGGGCAAACAACGAAATGGGGAGCATACATAGTAGCAGTGTTACAAATTTCTTCATATCTTTATTCTTATTGTTTCTTTGTAGTAATCAATATCACGCCATTCTTGGCCTTGGCTCCATAAATGGCAGTACCTGCCGCATCCTTCAACACCGAAATAGATTCAATATCCGAAGCATTCATTTTTTCCATTTGACTATAAGGCTTTTCTATCCCATCAACTATAAGCAATGGTTTTTCCTTCCAATCTTTCAACGAAAAAGTTTCCTTACCTATCCGCAATGGATTTTCTTGAAAAACAGAGTCTGTCCTCAACTCCAAATGACGTGTTTCATTTGATTTTGTATCTTTACCGTCTAGTCTGAAAGTGACGGGAACCGTATATTTCACACGCACAGGCTGGCCTTTCTGCATACCCGGTTTCCATTTCGGCATAATGGAAATGACTCGGATGGCCTCACCGTCCAAATCCGGATCAATGCTCCTGACAACTTTGGGATTGGCTATATTACCATCTTTCTCAACTACAAATTGTACAATAACCTTTCCCTGTACTCCAGCTTTCTGAGCCTCCACTGGATATTTGATATTCTTCCCCAAGAATTTCAAACATTCTCCCATACCACCCGGAAACTCAGGCATCTCTTCAACAACCTGAAAAACCGGAACTTCATCAGAAGCTTCTTCACCACCTCCATAACCTACTACAACCACTTCCTGTGTCTTATTTGTGATTTCTCCCTCCAAATACACTTTTAAAGATTTAATTTTTCCAATAAGTTTCTCTGTAATAGTCAATTCCTTTGTTTTCATATTTATATATGAAACACTCAAAGTAGCCCCAACAGGCATTGAAATAACAAAATTTCCATCTAAATCAGTGATCGTACCTGAAGTGGTACCTTTGATAATCACATTAGCACCTACAACCGGAGCGTTTGTACTTTTTTCTAATACCTGCCCTTGCACTTTTATTTCCTTTGCAGGATGTTTTTCGGGACTTTTAACCTCTTCGGTTTCATAATTGCCGTTAAATCATTAACTTTGACGGCTGAAATCTCATCTAACTCACTAGAGATTTCGGGGCGGGCAAAGGCTGCCACGGCAATGACTGCCAATGGAAGCACATACAGTACTTGAGTCGTGCCCACGGATTGGATTTCTTTTTTAACATCATAGTAATACGTTTTTTAAGTGAACTGTGATTGAAGCTGTTGGCCATAGAGTAGAGCCTTGTGCCAACAGCTTTTTTTATTAATAACAACTGATATTTCTTTGCATCAATACCTTGTGCAATCACGCTTTCGTCCGCTTCGAACTCGTGTATGTTCTGTAGTTCCTGTTTCAATAACCAGGAAGCAGGATTGAACCATTGGAAAAAGATGCAGATATCCGCTATAAGTAAATCTATGGAATGTCTCTTCCGTATATGAGCGTATTCATGCGTCAGTATTTCCTCACCGTTTTCCTTCAGGTCTTTCTCAGAGATCACTACAAACTTCATCCAACTGAACGGAGCGATTTCTTTTTGGTGGGTTATCAGCGTAATACCATTTTCCTGACGGACAAGGGTGCTACCCTTTATCAGCCTCAGCATACGGGTCAGCGACCATACATTACGTAAAAAGAAGAATACAATACCCAACAAATAAACCATCAGCAGCGCTTCACGCCACATAATAGCAGATTCGGGAGCAGTTTCTATAGTAGCAGTCCGATTAAGATTAGCCATAAGCAGCAGTTCTTCCCAAGTCAGCAATTGTTGGCTGACTTCCATCGGTTCTTTCATGGTCACTTCCACAAAGGGAATGGCACAGGACAATATCAGTATTCCCAACAAAGCAATACGGTTAAAACGATGGAATGTTTCACGGCTCAGCAACAGGCGGTAAAATAAATAGAATACCGCCAGACAGACTGCCGACTTTACAATATATACAAAAAATGCTCCCATAGTATGTATCTTTAATTATTCTCTTTATCCGGATTATTCATGCGCCTTTTCCACATCCCGGATAAGCTGCTTCAATTCATCCAGAGAAATCTCCTCCTCCTTCACCAGTGAAGAAACCGCTCCTAAATAAGAGTTATTGAAATATTTACTGATAACCCCTTTCAACGTCTTCTTCTTAAAATCATCACAGCTTACCACCGCATAATACTGATAGGTATTTCCAAATACCTCATGACTGAGAAACCCCTTTTCCTCCAATCCTCTCACAATGGTAGACAGAGTATTGAAATGTGGACGCGGTTCATCATAAAAATCAAGTAACTGTTTTACAAACAACGGGCCTTTTTCCCAAAAATAACCCATAATCTCTTCTTCCTTTGCTGTCAACATTTTCATAATCTTTCTTTTGATTATCACAAAGAACTAAAACTTTTAGTTATAAAACTAATTTTCATAGTTAAAGTAAACTAAAAGCTTTAGTTACCTGCTGTAAAACAGTATATCCTTCATCAGTAGGTGAAAACGGGATATACTTATCATAAATAATCCACCTATAAGGAAACTACAGATCTCTATATACTTTATACTTCCCTGAACAATCTATTATTCGTCAATGAGCGGTTTATTCTCCGTCAGCCTTTTCAGGCGGAGAAGTGCCTCCATATAATAATAATCAGCATAAATGATGGATGCATCAATCTCTGATTCGGCAGGCAAGTGTCCTGTGGAATGAAGCAGGAAAGCAGGTTTACTTTCACCACACTGGTATTTGTCAGAACTCAGACTGGTTAGCATTTTTACAGCCGCCTGTTTATATTCCAATGCTTTTTCAGCCGGCAGATAACCGGACAATTCTAATAAAGCAGAAGCTACCACACAAGCGGCAGAAGCATCCCGGGGAGCATCGGGAATGGACGGATCATTAAAATCCCAATAAGGAATATAGTCTTCGGGCAGATTTTTCAGATATACATCCGTTACTTTTTGTACAAAATCGAGGTAACGGACATCTTTTGTTTCCCGATAAACGACTGTATAACCATAGATAGCCCATGCCTGACCACGAGCCCACATACTGTCATCCGAATAACCTTGATGGGTCACTCCCTTGATAAATTCACCTGTCAGAGTATCATACACTGCTACATGATAAGAGGTATAATCCGGACGAAAATGATATTTCATCGTCTTATCCGCATGAGCCACGGCAATGTCAAACAAATAAGGATTACCTCCATTCTTGGCTGCCCAGAAAAGCATTTCCAGATTGATCATATTGTCCATGATGGTATTATGACCGCCAAACATTTTCACATTGCGAGGCCATGAAAGCATAGTACCTACACGGGGATTGAACAATGCTGATAACGAATCAGCCGTATTGATTATAACTTGCTTATATTCCGGATTACCGGTCAGACGATAACCGTTACCATAGCTACAAAAAACCAAAAAACCCAAATCATGATCGTATGCAGGAATCTCCGAGAGAAATTTCAAAGAAGCAGTAAACTTTTCGGCCTCTTCCTTTATTTTCGGATCTTGTGTATATTCATAATCATACCACAAGATGCCCGGCCAGAAACCTCCGCACCATTCTTCCTTACTCACTTTACGATAGTTCCAGTCAGACTGGCCATCCATTATGTTACGAGGCATCATAGTGTAATCTACCTCCCGCCCTTTTCCATGCATAACCTCCAAAGTACGATGTACCTGGCGATCACAATATTCCAAAGCTCTGTCCACCTCCAGTTTGTTGTCTACTTCAGTACAGGCTGAAAGCAGACATAACCCTATACCTACTAATAGATTTTTTGTATTCATAATTATCCTTTCTTTTTTACTTATTGATACGGAACCAATCGGCATCTACCCAACCTCTTTCCTTACCATAAGGAGCTGTACTGAATAATCCTACTTTCGCTCCTATCCACTTACCCTGACGAGCGGTAAAAGGCACTCCGGCCGATGTATATTTCCTGCCGTCCAGACTGTAGCTGAAATAACAGATACCTCCCCCAGTTACTTTCACCTGCAAATAAATATCACGCTCATAATTGGGATAGAGCCCGGCTCCGAACCGGCGGCTTACAGGTAATTCCGCAAGACGGGTCACTGTTTCAGGAGACCGTTGCTCCGCATCCTTGCAGACCACTTGATTCAATATAAATTTATCACCTTCTTTTACTACACCCAGATAGCCATAATCCCACCCCATCACTATCAGTCCGGACTGCTGTCCGTCTGCTTTCGCCGAAACTTTCAGTTTGGCAGTCACTGTAAATTCTTCGGCAGGGAATTTTTGTAACAAGAGATTCGGCACCTCCCAAAAATTCACAAAATCCTTGGACAAAATATGTCCATATATACGAATGTAACCCAAATCAGAGGTAAAGCCAAACGTATCCTGGTAATTGGCATGCCATTCCCATTGCAAGCCCAATTGCCTTGTGTTGAATTCATCACTCTCAATCGGTGTCTCTATAGGATAAGTCCTGCCTACATCCGGCTTTTTATATCGTTTTACAGGTTCACCACACCCATCTCCATCCTTGTCCTCCCCAATCACGGGCCAATCATTTTCCCACTTCATAGGATTCAAGTGCAAAACTCTACCATACATAGCTTTATCTTGAAAATTGATAAACCAAGACTCGCCTGTACAAGTTTCCACCCATCCTCCTGATGAGGACCATTTATATCTGTATCTCCCTGAGCCATAACAATTTTCGATTCGTATGGGCCATACACATTACGAGAACGAAGTGCCAACTGCCAACCTGTCACCACCCCTCCTGCAGGAGCCAAAATGTAGTAATATCCATTACGTTTGTAAAACTTAGGCCCCTCGATGGTGTGATTCACCCCATCATTACCATCAAAAACCAATACAGGTTCACTAATGACTTTTGTACCTCCCGCATTCATCTCACAAACCGTAATCACACTATTGAATGCGGCACGACTGCCGCCCACGCATGTACCAAATACACTTTTCCATCCTCATCCCACAACGGAGTAGGATCTATCATTCCTTTCCCGGCCTTTACCAAGACCGGCTTTCCCATTCACCCAACGGATCTTTAGTCTTTACCATGAAAATACCCCAATCGGGATCTCCCCAATAGATAAAAAACTCACCGTTGTGGTAACGGATAGAAGGAGCCCATACCCCTTTTCCATGTTGAGGAGCGTTAAAGAAGCCGGTCGGCTCTATCTCCTTCAAGGCATAGTTTGCCAAACGCCAGTTGACCAAATCCTTTGAATGAAGAATGGGCAATCCCGGAGCGCAGCCAAAACTGGAAGCGGTCATGTAAAAATCATCACCTGCGGCACAAACATCCGGATCAGAGTAATCCGCATGAATAATCGGATTAATATACGTACCGTCTTTCTGATCGGGCACCCATACCTTGGATACATACTGAGCATCTGCCTGTTGCCATGCACCACATACTAAAGCCGCTATAATCACTATCTTTTTCATTCTTACCTATTATAAAAATGCCCTGAAACAATCATTCTTACCTTAAAAAACGTACTCTATTAAACTAAAAAATCACCTAACCTTCATTTTTGTTAACCTAATCTATCTATAATACGGACAAGAAAACCAATACACTCAACGAAAGTGGTTATTTTTATAATACTTGTCCTCTATACTTTTTATATTCTTCTATTTCCTGATCCGTCGCTGGCACGAGTTGCATGGCCACACCACCTCCAGGCTTTAATGCGAACTGCATGATTTGAGAAGAATCCACCAACAAACGGGTACATTTCACCTGAGTACGAGTCTTCATTTTATCTCCCCCATCTGTATAAATACGGGCCAGATAGGTCTTTCCCTTATCTAAAAATGAAAGATTTACCGATTGAGCAGAACCTTCATTATTAGTCAAAGCTCCTACAAACCAGTCATTACCTTTGCGACGCGCCATAGTTATACACTTACCCGGAGCACCTTCTAATACTTTTGTATCATCAAATACGGTTTGCAGATTCTCGAACCATTCTATTTCGGGCTCCCCTTGATAGAATGAAGGGCGGTCATACCAGAAGATAGTTTGTAAAGGACTGTAAAAAATCAATGAAGCCGCCAACTGATGAGCATGGGTGTTCTTCAGGCGTTTGTCGAAATAACAGATGGTATAATCCGCTGCTCCATTAATCATACGGGTAAAAGGCAGAATCGTATTATGCGTAGCGTCGGGAAATTCCTCATTTCCCCGTATCCCTTCCTGAGTGAGCAAGTTAGGATAAGTACGGCTGAAACCGGATGGACGGAACTCATCATGAATATTAATCAACAATTTGTTTTCGGCAGCCAGACGAACCATATCATGCAGCCAAGTAGCCCAACGATGACTGGCATACTGTACGAAACCGGATTTCACACCTACGACTCCCCACTTATGCAGCAATGGAAAAAGCTCATGCATCTGTTTCATCAGGGCATGCTGATTGACATACACCCATACACCTACTCCTTTTTCTTTCCCGTATGCAATGACACGCGGCATGTCCAGTTTGGAAACCACCTTTGTGGCATCTCCGTCATGAGAAGTACAAGGCATATACATTGCCAGTCGAACAACATATAAGGAATATGATGGGCAGCACAGAAATCAATTGTGGCTATGGCTCCTTCGGTGGTAATAGTCGTTTCACGCATAATCTTGCCGGGCCTGATCCAGTCCGTATCGGTTATCTCACAAGGAGGATTCAGGTTCTGGATGATGTCGTTGTGTTCCAGCAATTCCCCCGGCTTATCAGCGCCATGATAATTTTCCATGGAGTAGCATAATAAGTAACAATATCCACAGGGCTATACATGACCGAAGTCAGTGTATTCTGTTTAGTTGGAGAAGCTACAAACTTAGTCAGACACCAGTCATCTACATCGGCATCAGTCAAAGCTACCCACAGCCCATTGGGAAGTTCTACGGTCAAGGCACGTTCTACCGGCAATTTGATGTCATTAATGGCAAGGCGCTCAAAAGGAGCTTGCGCCCATTGCTCCGTCCACGCCACCGCACCGGGGGAAAACGTATATTCAGTCAGATCCCCCACCACTTTATGAAAAATGGCCTGTGGATGTTCAGGAAAAAAATAACGGAAAGCGATGCCTTCATCATACGCACGTACTTCTATGTTCAAACGATAATTAGAACCATCCTTTTTAGAAAGGTACATGGTAGCTGCATTATAAGCGTCATGTATCGTGCTGCGCTCTCCATACAAAGGATGCCATGTCTTGTCAACGGCAGGTTGATAAATAACACTGTCCACTTCCAGATTGTCCATCCAACAATTTGCCTGATTAATTTTACGGGCAAGCGCCAGTTCCCAAGTACGGTTATCCAGCTGAAGACCGGCACGGGAGTTTCCGACAACCTCTCTGCCTCTATATTTTACCTGATATACCATCTCATTCACCGAAAAAGAAATTCTCTCCTGCCTGAACATGACTTCATGAACTCCCTCCGGGGACATCAATTTCAATTCTTTAGAATGACCTGCATAAAGTGAAACCGTACAGGTCAACGCACATGCTATGAATACTATTTTTTTCATAATGATAATGACTACTTTTTATATTGGTAGTACGGATGAACCGGAAAACTCACTCAATGAAAGGAAAAATAAAATATACCAGTAAAAAACAATTCACCGCAGAGACTCATGCTGAATATCCCTGCGGTGAATAAGGAAGCACAAAAAAATTATAATTTTTGATTGTAACCTTCATCCAGATCTTTGGTTTCTTTTCCCATTTTCACCCGTACAGGACCGGTAGCTGAATAGTACCACACACCATGCCGCATATAAATTGCAGCATATACGTCACGATCCGACTCTAAAACAAAGTTACCTTTCTTTAGTGAACGGCCACAGCCAAGATACATCAGTTGAAGCTTGCCTTCTTTTTCCCTTATTACTCCTAAACTGCCACAGAATGACACATGTCCGGAAGGATGATGAGCCTGCATATCTGTCGCACTGAACAGATAATCCGCATACCCGTCCGCTGTATTCACTTTCAGCCCGATACAATCATCATCTCCCTGCAAGGCTTCTACACCGAGTACATTCGGACTACTCTTTTTATACGCTTCATAAACAGATACAAAAGGATGAGTCTGAGCATTATTACCCTCCTGACGGACAATCAAAGCAGGAGTCGGCATAGGAGGCATACAGATATCGCCGGGAGTCAACCCTTTATTCATCGTAGTCGGGGGAGCATCCACCCGATAAACTTCACGCCCCTCACCTCCTGTCATCCATAAACGTGCCGTAATATCTTCGGGCATACTCCATGAAGCGATAAAATTCTGGTTATAATCGGATTTACGCAGATTGGAAAACCAATGATATCCTTCATGCCACGTCTTGTCAAACTTCTCCAAAGCTTTATCAGGAAGCTTGTTCCCCTCCACATCGGTAACTGTCAGAGAAGTACCTACATGATGGAACAAATAATCATTATCCATCAGATTCGACCGGAAAATATCCACATAATAACCACGATTCCCCGAAGTACGGACCATAGCGACCATTCTCCTTTTCTCACCGGCAGACACATCGGCAAAGTTGATATAAGGAGTTAATTCCCTATCATTTACAAATTCGCTTTCCTTTACCATAGGTTCCATGGCATGAACAGTGATATCCCTTCCGTATATCCGGGCAACACTGTATTAGAACCTACAGGAGATTGATGATACACGTGATCTTTACTCCAATAGGACTCATAAGCCGCTGCATCCGGAGCCAGCGCATAACCATACGCATAGAATTGTAAAGCCAGCCCATTCGGAGTGAGATGATATCCTTTTTTACCACCATACAGATTGAACATCATTTTATAATCCCCCTCCCAGTTCTTCATCGTGATGAAACGATGATGAGGAGAATAAGAGGCACGCTCATTGTTCTCTGTACACACAGATGGAATAGCAGCTGTATAGGTACACAGCCCTGTCCAACCGGCATTATTTCTAGTATATTTTTTTTGAGAAATCCCCTTGTTCAAGGCACTCGCCACTTTTCCATACCCGCTTTATCAGTAATCCCGGCATAGTAAGCCAATAAATTCTCAAAAGTCTGGAAATTAGCGCTTCCTCCACGTGAATCACCGAAAACCACCATGTTGGCAGCATCATCCATCCAAGGAAATACCGCCATTGCCGCTTTCTGTAAAATGGGATTGCCGGCTATAATATCTATTCCGGCACGTTTTAAGGGAGCCGCCCAATCAAGCAACATCTGTATCGTACCGAAAGAGTATCCTGGAGATTCGGGCCACAAGCCTGTCACCGGGTCATAAGTTTTCAACATATCGGGAATAGCATCATGGTAAGGAGTGGATTCGTTGACCAGCAGATTCAAATAATATTCTTTTCCTTTGCCGTCAGGATAAGCCTCATCACTATCGAGTACCAGTACGGGACGCAACATCATATTCCACCCGTTCACATTCCAGTTACCCGATTTTCCGCCACGCACCAGTCCTATATCAATAAAACGCTTGAATACTTCAACCGCTACACTCTTCGTATCTTTCCCAATCTCCTTCAGGTGTGCATGAGGATGCCGGCTCAAATAATCAAAAGCAAAATCATACACCATTGCCGCGTGCATCGCCAAATCGTCATGTATCTGTTCATAATCATAATACCCGCAAATGCCTCCCGGCTCCCAACCACCGCTACTGCCACATGATTTTCCGGGGTCCAGAATAGGATTCATATAATAAGTTCCCACCAGCCATACATTGAATATATCTGTGGCAAAACGGGCAAACTTCTCTTCTCCTGTCACCCAATAAACAAAAGCGGCATTTTCCGCCAATGTCAGGATCTCGACATTATTCCCCCGTACCATATGTCCGCTTTCCTTATAGGCACTTTCACAGGAGGTTCCGAAGGATTCAATTTGTTAATGCCAAGCATATCTCCGGTCTCATTATAGGGAATACGCTGTTCCAACGGTACATTAGCATATTTATTCCAGGTACGCATACCCGGCATCCGTACTGTGGGGACAGGAGCATTACCCTCACCACGGTCCCAATTCTGTTTTTTCAGATAACATTGGGTATAACGCTCCCCCTCTTTCCAATACATGGCCAGACGGGAAATGATCCACTCGGGATCGGTCTGATGACGATCCACATATTTTTCCACCTTAGAGCGTATAGCCGCAAAGGCTTCCCCAGCCCAAGGCTCATTTTTCACTTTTTGCCGGACCGTCACTTTATCCGAGGGAGAAACATAGACACAAGGGTGTTGCTGCGCCTGAACAGCCAACATACATCCCATCCAAAAATAAAGATTACTAAAATATTTTTCATACTCATTTATTGATTTACTATCTTGGTTACCGTTTCAGACAGGACAGGACTGCCATAGAAAGAAGAAAAGCCGTCTTTTTTATTGGCTTCTCCTTGTACGTGGGCTATAAAGAAACCATACACGCCATCACGTTTGTTTATCCACGGGTAAGCACCGGCCCATCCGGGAGAACTGATCTGATAAGCTTCCCCTGTAGCCTCATCAACCAATTCACGCCATTCACCCAGTCCGTAGATGCCTGTGTGATGTTGCCCTAACGCTTTCTCAACATACTCACCGGGAGCAACAACAGCATTCCGCACCTGATCTGCCTGCATAGTTTGAACTGTTTCCGGTTTCAGTATCTCCCTGTTCCCGGAACGTCCGTTATGATAAATCATTTTCAAAAAACGGATATAATCGTTCAGCGTAGTGCACAATCCGCCTCCCAACATAGGAGCATGCCCCCCGTCAGTATTAACCGGAGTAAAATGAGAATGAGTCATCCCCAAAGGAGCAGCGATCAGTTCCTGAAATAAAGGTTCAAACTCCTTTCCCATAGCTACTTCTGCCATACGTCCAGCTATCTGCATGGGCAGTCCTCCATATTCAAACCGGGTTCCCGGTGTGAAAACAGTATCCAAAGGCAATATTTCTGTGACAGCCGAATCCAGATGGTTATAATTGTCCACCCGGGGAGCAGGCAGGTAAGGACGTACACCAGAAGTATGAGAGAGGAGTTGACGCAAAAGGATACCGCCTTTCGCATCGCCCCTGAATTGCGGTAACCACTTCTCTACAGGATCATCCCAGCTCAAATCTGTCCGGTCCACTACCGCGCCAATTACGGCAGCAGCCACCCACTTGCCGGCAGAAGCGACATACACTTTTGTATCTCCGGTGAAAGAGCCATACGCCTTTTCAAACAGTACAGAATCATTCTTTACTACACATATTGCTCCACCCGGATAATATCCTTTGTCCATCCAACTGCTGATTATCGAATCCAAAGGTGTAAAGTCATAAGTTGCACCCTGTTTACTTTGCCGCAAGCAAGAAGTCACCATCAAGCCTACAACCAACATAAAAATAAAAACGAATCCTTTATTCATATTTCTATATCATCTGATTAGTCAAACCATATATAAATACGAACCAAAGGATTCGTTTACTCATATTACAATAAAATTTATTCTTTCTCCAGATCCCAATACACCACGTAACGCTGTCGGTGAATATTGTACAACGGTTCTATCATATCTCCTTGCGAAGTCGTAAACTTTAATTCCGTGCCGACACGCTGTACACTGCGTTCAGGATGCTCGACATCGAGTTTTAACGTGGTGCGAAGTCCCGCAGGAATATGATAATCATACGTATAATAATCATTGTATAAAGCAGGATTGGAATCGGGAGCAGGTGCCTGCATTCCATCCGTTCCCCGTTCACCGGCCAAAACAAGCGGTCCATAAATCAAAGCTCCCTTTTGAGGATTATCCGGGGTCGTTTCCACACGGAGACACATAGGATAATCAGCCGTAATACGGTCACCGTCCTTCCATAGACGAGTAATGGCGATATATGAACCGGGCTTCTGTTTCACCGCTATCTTTTTGCCATTCACAAACACTTTCACTCCCTTGCTCCATGAAGGATAACGAAGATAAACCGTAGTCTCTACAGGATTTTGGGCTTCTATGGTCAGAACAGTGGTCTCCTCTGCCGGAAAATCCGTTTCCTGCCGGAGAGTCAATCCTTTCTCGCGCCAATTAACCACCGAGGGGATAAAAAGATTCACATAAATGCCTTTGTCATTGTGATAATAAATAGCTTCTCCATATTTAGCATGGTTCTCAAAACCACTTCCCACACAACACCAGAAAGAATTTTCCTTGGTACTGTACACTTTATGTGAACCTGAAAGCAACGGTAAAAAGTAAGTCACCATGCCTGTATGAGGATCTTGTTGTCCCAAAATATGGTTATAAAGAGCCCGTTCATAATAATCCGCAACGGCAGCATCGGCTGTCCAACAGAACAGATGACTGGAAAGTTTCAGCATATTATAAGTACAACAGGTTTCCCCGGTATAGCCTGATATATGCTTGGAGAAGTGGTCCGGATCAAAATAATGTTCCTTGTCACTACTGCATCCGGGAGCAAATGTGTGACGGTCTATCATAGTATGCCAAAAGAAACCGGACAACTTTCTGCTGTCCTCATCTTCCGTCAGTTCATAATTACGAGCTTCAGCCAACACTTTCGGATGAACGTGTTGGTATGTTTAGTCCCTAAATCATCACGCAGCTCCTTTAACGGATCAATCACCTCATTATGATAAAAAAATCGTGCCAGCCACCGATAACGCTCATCTCCGGTTATCGCATACAAATTATAGAAAGACTCATTAATTCCTCCGAATTCATTCCGTATCATTTTTCGGCGTGTAACCTCATCCAGCGGTTTGAGTTTATGATAGGCCCAATCGGCCATGCGGGTAACAATCTCTAAAGCTTTCTGATTGTCACTGTAAAGATACTGATCTATCAATCCAGAAAAAAGCTTATGAAGAGTGTACCACGGCGCCCATACACTGGTGCCACGGATGTTACGATTAATCAATTCTTCAGGATAAGCACTCAAATAACCATTACCCAACGCGTTTTGTACTTCAGCCAGACCACTTACCAAACTGTCTCCTTTGTGTTTGAACAGTTCACTGCCTGTCGCCGCATACATCAGGCCGTAGGCAGAAAGCAAGTGCCCTGTGGTGTGTCCACGCAATTCACAGTCCAAGGATTCCCATCCACCTAATTTCTTTACTGTCATGTAACCACCTTCCCGACCGGCAAACACACCCGCATTAGTACGGAAACTATGTAACAGCCTGTCCACCTCTATAGAAGCCATCCACATAGAATCACGCATCATATTTTCACGAAAACGACTCGGCAGCAAACGGACATCCTTCAAATCAAAGCTCTTGACTTGCATCGGAGCTATGGTTTCTTTTTTCAATTTTCCGGAATGCTGGCCGGGATAAACTGATTGGCCAGACAAACCACCTGAAACAACTAGCGACATAACCGCTATAAATACTTTCCTCTTCATATCATTGTATTTTTTCATTCACTATCCGATTATTGGAATCTCTATTTTATAATACGAAAAAAAGGAAGAGAGCACTCAAAATACCTCTTCCTTTTTCAGCAGCCCAACCACTTTTATTCCAAGTCATTTAAAAATTCTTCCAATGCTTCATTAAATGCTTCCGGTTGCTCCATATTCATCATGCTGTCATAGTTGTAGGCTTACCGTTCACTACATTGTAAGTGAACTTGTTCCAGCAAGAGAAAGTGCGCTATTACTCTCCTGCACACCTGGTAGTTGGTTATAGCCTCGTATATATTGTTTACAGCCTGTTTCTCCGAAAGTGCTGAAAGGTTATAACCAAGCCGCCCGTCTTCTACTTTAACCAATGATCTTTTTCCCTTTATTACCACTTCTTCCAGATTATAGTCTTTCGGCTCCAGTGTGATGATACCGGCATCACGCGCCTGGTCCTTTACCTGCCTGGTCTGATAAAGCAAATGTTGTACGATGAACTGATAACTCTCCTGCTCCGGTTCAAGCATGAAAGTTCCGTCGACTGCAGATATGGCTGCACCCAAATAGGTTGAATCCGGAAGCTACATGATGATGGTCGCACCTTCTACCAGCTACCGGTTGGCATCTACTATTTTTCCTGTTGTCTGACTGAAAGCAGATGTTGAAAACCCTGTACAAATCAAGAAACCTATTATAATTCTTTTATATTCTATAAATAAACGTGTTTATTCATTGATAAATCTTTCTACATCTTTCAATACAGTTCTTAGAATATTATTGATATTTTCAATACCCAAAACCACTCCCATTTTTTTTGTATAATATTATACTGATAGTTTGCTTGGGAACCAATCGCAATATCTTTTCCTATGTCATAGGAAAATCCTGCTCCCCAAGAATAGGGGGTAGGATTTATCGGAAGTATAGGACTATGAGATTTATCCAAGGCATAGCTGCCAGATATATTGAAATGTAATTTCCTGTCCAATGGAAAAGTAAGTTTCGTATTTCGTTGTAAATATATTAAAGGATTATCCACATCTATTCGACCGTCAATTGTAAACTTGTTATGTTTGAGATATTCATTGTTTAAATTGAAAAATTTTACTGAAGTAGGTTTGTTGAAGATATGGCCCATATTTATGGATTGATATTTCGATATATCAAAATCGTAAGTCTTGACATCCAGTATAAAATCATTCCAAGAACCATAACTCTCCCTTATTGGTTCACCGATAGAGCTTTTTTCCAATTCCCTTTTAAAATCACTGTTTATGCTAATAGGGGTTTCACTATTCAATATTTTAGACAGTTTAACTGAATCTTCCTTTGTCCATATATCTTGTGCACAGAGGATGTCCGCAATAAAAGAAAGAACAATGAATACTATAAATTTTTCGAAATGCATTTTAAACGGACAATAGCAGTGAATTACCTTCATGTCATAAGGTAAATCCGTTGTTCTTTTATTTTGGAATGTTCTTACTATCATACGTTTTATTTATTTGTTAAAAATACAGCTTATATCGTAGATTGGGAACAAGTGATGCACTATGTTTCTTTTCCACCTGATTTGTTAATATATTATATTGATAATATGTATTCTTAAAACCATTCAAATTTAGTAACTGAACAGAGAACTCATGTGACACTTTTTTCTTGTTTATTCTATAAATTATCGATAAATCTGAAATAAAAGAAGGAATCTGTTGAAGAGAATATGCCTTTGTCTCATCAACCTTGATAAGATGATTCTTTTCGGATTCAACATAATCAATAGGCGAGTATCGCTCTCCTCCTTGATAGGTCAATTTCACATTAACACCTAATATCTTGTTTCCTTTTTTGCCTAAAGTCCACTCTTTCCCGGCAAGAGCTTTAATAACAAAATCTCTGTCCATACGGCTGTTTCTCCAAATATTATCTCCTCCCATATACTTTGATTTGAATAAGGAGCCATTTATCATCCAATACCAACCGTTTTTCAGGTAATGTTCCAATGATATATCAATACCATAGTTTTTTCCTTTTCCTGTACTAACTAATTGCTTGTCAAGAATAAAAGCATTAAAATTAATAATGGAAAAAGAAGAGTTCTCTTCTACTGGAATATTATATAAATATTGAAAATAAGGCTCAATTCTTAAATTCAGATTGTTTGTTATCATCCAGTCATATGTCAGATTTAGTTGGTGCGTTTTACCCATACCTAACCGAGTATTGTCTATATCTTTTTGATTGGGAACATGAGTATAATAACACTCAATCCTCTCTCTTCTGCTAGAAAGTCCATATCCGAATGACAGATATTGTTTTGGATGAAAGTTCCATTTAAAACTTAGACGCGGTTCAATAGTCCATGTTTTATTTAAATCAAAATACTGAGTACCTACACCTACATTCATTTTCAGTTTATTTGTTAACTGAAAAAGGGAATTTGAATATATGTATAATACATTATTCTGTCCTTTCCCATAAGCATAGCGTTCCATTGGATAGAATAATCCGACATTGGGGCTTGTATTAAAATTCAAATTATAGAATATTCCTGTATAACTTATTCCAGTTCGATTCGTATGGAAAGCGTTGAAACGTTTATTGACAAATGTATTGATTTGAAGATTGGTTTCATGCTTTGTAGCAAATGCGACAGGTATTCTGTTTAATCCATTATCATAAATATGATTCTCAGCTTTGATTCCTGAATAGGTTATACCTACATTGCTTCTCAGATATGTATTGTCATTCCAAGATAGAATATGTGCCATTCCGATTACACCCTTTTGGAAGTTTGCTTTCTGTTCTTGTCTTTCTATGGATGTTTCCCATTGTTTAGGATCATCTTCCGGTCTTTGAATTATTTTATCCAAGAGTCCGATACCCCAGAATGTGAAAGTTCCCATCTTTTTTGTTGGCAAATTTATCTTAAAAGCCAAATCCTGATAATTAAGCCCCTCGTCCGAACCACTAATCTTATCTGCCAAACCAGAATATGAATAACGGTAATTGAAGAGATACGAACTTCCGTTTTTCTTGCTTATTGGCCCTTCTGATGACAAATCAAGTCCCCAAATACCTAATTGAACGGAATGTGCAAAGTCTGTAGTATTGCCATTTCGCATTTTCATATCAAAAATTCCGGATAGCGAATTAGAATATTCTGCTGGATAAGCACCGTAATAGAAATCCGAATTTGCCATTGTCTGTAAACTTAATCCGGTCAATATACCTCCACCTAAACCTGACATATCCGCATAATGCGACAAATTAGGTGTTTCAATACCTTCCATTCTCCATTGGGCAAATTGTGGAGAATTTCCTCTTATCTCCATAGCATTTGAGTTTACGCTACCAGATGCAATGCCGGTAAATGAAGACGCCAACCTTGTAGGGTCATCAAAGTTACCTGCAAATCTGTTTGTTTCTTCAATACTCAAAACCCTCCCTCCAGTAAGTGACATTACATTCTGAGGATAATTTCTTGGAGTTGATGCAATGATGGTCACTTCATCAAGATTCTCTGAACTTTCCTCTAAAAACAACTCCAAATTGCTTGTTTTCGCTGACGAAACTATACTATAATCTGATAATACAGAAGTATATCCAAGCATACTTGCTTTTATAAGATAACGTCCTACTTTGAGATTAGGGAACTTAAAAATTCCACAGCTGTCAGTAGAAGTGCCATCTATTTGATTATTGTTAGCATCCAACAATATGACATTGGCATATTCTAAAGGTGTTAAAGACAACTTGTTCTTAACTGACCCTCTTATACCTCCTTCTGAATGTATATATTCCTTTTTAATTATAATCCTATCCCCTTGTTGTATAAAGGTTAATCCGTATTTTTTCAATACGTTTTTAAGAATAACCCCCAAGAGGGCATTTTTGTAATCAACACTAATCTTTTTCTCTTTTTTTACATCCGATTCCTTGTAGGCAATTTTACAATCGGTCTTTTCTTTTAGCATTTCTATAAATTCGACTAAATTATAAGCCCCTTTTATCGTATAGGTTCTACCATTATATTCTTGAGAATTTATAGGATATTCAATAACAAATCCTAACAAAAACATCAAAGCAAGTACTCTTGTCTTCATCGTGATTCTGATTTTACATAAATAATTATCTGTCCTGCATTCCCCTTTTCCCATGATAAGTTGTCATCCAATAAACACAATGTTTCCATGACTTCCTGAATTGATGTAGTCGTTTCAAAATCAAAAGTATACCTTTCACTTGAATAGCCGCTTAACTTTATTGAGATCTTAAACCTCTGTTCTAAAGTATTCTTTATGTCTTCCAATGTTGCATTTTTGAATGACAAACCGACTTGTTCTCGGGTAGAGATATGTATCTGGTGTGTCAACTTATTGTAAGAAAAAACTCACCGGGTTTTAATATACAGCTTGACGTTTTTTCTGGCGTAAGAACTTCAATTGATCCTGTGAGTAGGTACGCAATAGCACAAGTATCTTCTTGATAGTCTCTCACATTGAATTTGGTTCCTATAACTTTTGTTACCAGATTCGTGCTTTTTACAATAAAAGGTTTATCTGATATATGAGTAACCTCAAACCAAGCATCACCCTTCAGCTGGACTAATCTAATTGTATCAGTTAAATTTTCTGCGCAAATTATTTCGGAAGATGGTCCCAGACATATAGTAGAACTATCGGATAAGATTATTGTTTTATATTCCCCCTCACTTGTTCTTACAATCAGTGTTTTTGTAGTGTCAGAGTTGTGCAAGAACCATACTGTAGCCATAAAAGCACACAACAGGAAGGAAGCAGCAACATATCCGTACTTTTTCCAAGAAACAGTAGATGTCTTAAAACCTAAACGGATAGAAATATTCTCCCACGAATTTTGTGAACAATAGCTTTCAGAATCCGACTTTATTTCATTCCAACACTGAAACAAGGCTTTATTCTTATCTTCTGAAAATTTGTCCTCACAAAGCCATTGTTGGATTTTTGTTTCCAGATTTTGTGGATACCTGTTTTTTAAATAACGTTTTATGATTTCATGAATGTAGTCCATAATTCTCTTTTTTTAATGTACAAGAATCAATGGATATACTCACATCTACAAGATACGTTTTTAACTTATTATAACGTATAAAGCAGAAAAATAATATAAGTCAATATAGATTGCTTGATTTCCTTCAAAGCTAAACTTAATTGATTTTCAACACTTCTTTTTGATATTCCCAGCATATTGGCAATTTCATTATTGCTTAGACCTTCTTCTCGGCTCATCCGATAAATAAGCTGCCGTTGTTTTGGCATTTCTGAAACAACCATTTCAATTAACAAATTAATTTCTCTGGCAAATATTGAATCTTCAACATTTGATTCTGCGTATATTTTTTCCTGCACAGTTTCAATTTGTTCATGCACATGAGCCAATTCTTTCTTCAAATAGTTAATGGCTGCATTACGGGATGCAACGAAAATATAATTCTGGAGATTTTGGGATAAATTTAACCTCTTTCTGCCAAGCCATAAATCAACAAACACATCCTGTGCCAAATCATTGGCTATATCTTCTTTTTTTATCATTCCAACAATAAAAACTACAACTCTTGAATAATATTGTTCATAGAGTTGTTTAAATGCGTACTCATTATCTTGCTGGAGTTGAAGTATTATATTATCTATTGATATAGTCATATTAGCTAATTATTTTTGCAAATGTATGAAAATTGCCTGCCATTTTACGAGATTTCTGACTTTATAACAATAAATTATGTGATTTTGCAATATGATTAGCTATCATGTACAAAAATTATACTTGGAATGACCTGTTGTCTTAAATGAAAACGAACGGCTGCTTTGCTTTTGGTTACAAAACAGCCGTCCACGAATTGTATCCGAACAATGCAGGACTCTATAGTTTCATACCCTTCGGTTCCGTCAGTCCCAGTCTTCTGACAATCAGATGGCCGTGTACAAAATCCTCATGCGGACTTTTCCGTGTCTGCATCGGTTGTACGGCATTAGGAATATTCTCCTCAGTCTTCTCCGGTATCAGCGGGACAGCTCCAGCTGTAGTATCTTGCGGTCCAGTGCGGCAAGCTCGGATTTCAGTCTTTTCAGCTCGTTTTCCTTCTTCCACTCCTTGCCGGCTATCGCTTCCAGTTGAGGAATTTCCTGTCCCAGCACCTCATTTTTCTTCCGGTACTGGTCAATGATGACCGGAATCTTCTCCAGCGCGTTCAGGAAGTTCGTGGTAGTGGCGTGCGTGTCCGCCATCGCCTGATGCCCGTCGTTGTAGTTGTACCTGTAATTGCCTGCAACTACGAAACGGTTGTCGGTAAACTCCAGTTCGTCCCTGATCGTCAGTCAGCTAGCTAATCACTTCGATGGGAAGCTGTACAGTTCGCCCACCCGCCTGTACTCTGAAAATGGCAGACAGGCTTGCCGACGGATATATCCCTCCGTTGGGCGGCAAGACTCTTTACCGGGAGAACGACATCCCAAAAGTGCTGGAAAACCATTCCTTCTTCATCACATCCACTCCTTTCTTTTCCAGTGCTGCGATTTCTTCATCCCGTTTTGCCGCTTCCTCTTTTGTCATCGGATCACTGGGTCCTTTTGATTTGCGGATATTTCCGCTGGTCAAGAAAGCGGACAACATACGGTCCGGAAAACATCCCAGCATATCCGCACCAACAAATCCCCCCAAAGACAAACCTACAATATGCGCTTTCCGTATATGCAAAGCATCCATCAAAGCAACCAGATCTTCTGCATGGGTAAATTGGAAATCTTCCGTTTGTTTGGATGAAATGCCATATCCGCGCAAATCATATCGTATAGCTCGATAATGCTTTGCAAACTTAAAGAAGTGTTCATTCCACATTCTACGGTCCAAAGAGTGTCCGTGAATAAAAATAAGCGGCTCTCCCGTACCTGCTTCTTCATAATACAAAGAACCTTCCGGAACCTTCACATAACCACTTTTCACCTGTACATCGCCGGTATCTTGTGAATATAATCCGGTCAAACCGGATAATACTAATAAACAAATAAATGCCAGAGTCCTCATATTCCTAGATTTACATAAAAGATACTATTTGACTTCAATTCTTTCAATATATTCATTGGTTATAAAACCATTTAAATCTTTCATTTTCTTCCCATTAACCACAACGTTCTCAAAAGTCACATCCCGTACCATCCGGTCTTTGTCCAATCCTTTTATCAGTGACGGGTTCTCTCCCACCCCGTTATAAGTAATATTACGGAAAGTCACTCCATCAATGCTTTGTCCGGGTTGTTTGTCATACTTCCCGTTAAAACGGACATTGATATGAAACAGCCTCCCCTCTTGAATACTTTCCACACGAATATCCTCAAACAATATATTTTTCACCCTGTTCCTGTCGCCTGCATCTATAGCCATACATCCCTGATAAGGCACATCATCTTCATCATGTTCCAAAATATCAATATTGCGGAAAACCAGATTCTCAATAATCTCTCCTGTCGGAGAATTCGGATCACCATGACCACCTACATTGATAGGATGAGCAATATCCGCCCAAAGAATGGAATTCTGTACAGTGATATTGTCCGAACCGCCCCACCAGTTCCAACGATGATTATATAAAGCAATGCAGTCATCACTATTACGCATAAACACATTGTCTATCAATACATCGTGACAGCACATCATGTCGATGCCATCGCTCCAACCTTTACAACTGAATGATTTCAGGTTCTTGATTGTCACCCCCTCAGCACCTCCGCCAAATACGGTATAATGATCAGGATTGACCACTGTTATGCCATCTATCACTATATTTTTAGAATCAGTGATTTCAATACCACGAACAGGATGGTCCAAAATGCCACGCCCAATGATCCGTACATTCTCCACTTTATCCAGCAGCAACTTCGCTTTCACAACAGCTCCCGGTGCCAGATAAACCGTCGTATTGCCTGGTATTCTTATCTGATTGTTCGGCAGATCTTTGGGACGATGCACTCCCGGCCCGAAATACATCACTCCTTTCTCTTCTTTCGAGTAAGTCTCCGTTTCCATCGGATTGGCAAAAAGATGGAGATTATGCAGGCGGTCGCCATTAAACTCCACAGACAGATACTGAGGTTTGTCCAGCGTAAACGTAATTACATTCTTATTCTGCACATACTGCACTTTCCTGGCCTGCGGACGGATATCGACCTCATGAATCATCCCATTATTTTTTTTCACCATCACTTCTACAGGACTGCCCATATCAAACTGTACCATCGAAGCATCCTGTACCCTATCCATATCTACCTGCACATTATACTCAAACAGATCTTTCCAGTCGCCCCCCGGCACACGGACACGAACCGTATAGTCATCATTATGAGACATACCGGTCTGCAGTCCTTCGGGATAAGTCACTAATTGAGCCTGTACGGCCACACAGCATACCATAAGACAAAAGGTCAATAAATTCTTCATATTTTGCATTTTTCTTATTAGATACGTTTGGCAAACGTTTTTCACTCAAAAATAAGATGTTATCAACCGTCAACTTACAAATTAAATCAGTCTTTCCCGAATCTGTTCCGTTCCACCTCTTTTCCTTCGTAAAAAAATACGACTTCATAAGATGATTTGTCATCCGCCAAGGCTGCATCCGGAGAGAAGGCCAGATACTCTACTTCATAAGGCTGCAATGTCTTTAGAGTCATCCGCCCCAAGCTATGGCCGCCACATATCACCTCCACTTCCGCCGGTTCCGATGCAGACAATCCAAAGTTTTGTATCTCCACTTTCAATTCCCCTTTTTCCTTATCAAACACAGGACGACGGGCAGAAAGCAAAGCCGGCCGGTAATTCACATAAGGCAGGCGGGCATAACCGTAAAGCATGTTCCATTCCTGTGTTTTCCTATCATTTTGGGAGCAAACTCATCAGAGGTAATTCCACTTCCTTCGGCATTAAAGACCACAATCAAGTCTTCCCCCGAAACCTTGGTCTTCACCGGTTTGCAACCACGCCCGAAGTTCACTTCTGTAAACGAACCGAACCGCAACGACTTTACATCCACATCCGTTTGCGGATGGAACCCCTCTTCGGCGGCAATCTTCACTTCAATGGTACGGGTAGACGGAGTGATCTCCTTTTCATTCAAAACGGACAATAGCATCCCTTTATTCAAGGGAACGCTTATGTTCTTGGAACTATGTTTGTCATTAGGAAGATCGTTCCATTTTATCGTATCAATCACGGCAAAATTCATTTGGACGGCACGCCCCTTCTCGTCCTGGAAAACCTTAGGACGCTCATATTTAAACCAACGCTCCACCGTTCCGTCTTTATGGAATGATACGCCCGGCATGTATGCTTCTCCCTGTTCCGTCACCCAATGTACTCCGTCCTTGGAACGCTGGTAGAAAGCAATCCTGCCCAACCAGTCATTTACGATCAAGTGATATTGCAAATCATCCCTCCATACCACCGGATCTTCAAACCGGCCCTCCACATCCGGGTAAACCCGTTTGTCCGTCAACTGCTTATAGGGTGAAAGTCCGTCTTTGCTGATCCAGACACCTCCACCGCGGCATACCATCAGATAAGAGCCATCCTGACGACGGGCAAAAGTCAGATTGGAGAGGCCTTCTATGATTTTACGGTCACGCGGGTCAAAACTGAACTTTCCATACGTCCAAACCTTGTCATCCACCCTGTCCGCTATATAATAACCATCAATAACATAGACCACGATACGGCCGTCCGACAGACGGAACGCTTCCGGATTATGTCCTTTTCCAATGGAATTCCGTATTTTAAAAGGTCCCGTGAGCCGGTCACTTACCGCATGAAAAACGGTAGAGTTTGACCAGAACATATGACCTTTCGGAGAGTTCTCGGGCCAGCCACACACAAACAGATGATATTTGCCTTCCGTATCCTGCAATATATTTCCTCCCCAGAAAGAAACTCCGGGAAGTTCAATGCCATTATCCACATAACGGTTCAACACACTGTCAGTTCCCCATATCCCCTTGGCCTGGATACCGTCGGGCATCGGAAGGAAACGGTCCATAAAACGTGCACCCTTTACCAGATGTTGCCATTCGGCAGGACGTTCACGCTCGGTTATCTGTGCATGTACAGGAGCAAACAAAAAACTCGCAGCCATTAAAAAGAAGAGCTTTTTCATCGTATCATTATTTTACACGTTAACAAATCGTTTATTTATATGCTCAAAAATAAAAAGATTAAGCTGACATAAGTACCAGCCAGCTTAACAAAAAGCACGCAAACCTTTGCGTAAAATAAACTTCCACCAAATTCTTCGCCTTACCCGCTCATTCAATAACCACGCCTGATACTTTTACCGTGCCCTTCTCATAAACAACAGGAGTTACCCTTCCATTCACGACAACCGCTTTCGGACGTTTCTCGCTTCTGAATCCAGCATTCATCTTCGGTTGACCATCCATCCACAATTTCATCCGCCCGTTTTCCTCCTTTTGAATCACAAAAAGCTTAGCCAAAGAAGAAAAGAAAGAAACATCTCCTCGTCTTAAAGCGCTTCCATAACAAATAAAGCGCTCTTTTGAATCGGCCGGTTCCATACCAGCCTCATAAGTGACTGCAAACATATAAGCGTCCGTAAACCATCCGTCCGCTTCAATCCATGAATTGCTATGCATCAATCGCCCGTCGGCCAATTGATTGATATAGAGATCTGTTATTTTTCCCTTATAACGAATACGAAGTCCTATCCAATCTTTGCCTTCCCGTCTTTCCATATAAGGAAGATCTTTCTGGTCCGGCGTTTCTTTCAAGATGATGGCGGTCAGCCTTTCACCCTATCCACTTTTGCCGGTAAATGAAATGAATAATACGTTTCTGTTCCTTTTAAATCCTCCGTTGGAGCTTCTACTTCTTCCCAATATAAATCTTCGGGGTAATCATGTACAAAATCGGATTTCGCCAACAAACGGGGATATAGCGGACGGACAACAACTGAAGAATTCCCATTTGTTATATTCAGATCAATTCCACGTTTTTCCGCCTCTCCTCCCGGATGCCAAAGCCATTCAAAATGTCCCACATCATAAGTTTTCAAATCATCAATCATATAAATCACATCATCTATCCACAGAAAATGACGGAAATTACGACTAAACTGGTCTGAATACGGGCCGGTTCCATTGGCCAATACATATTTTACATTATCCGCATCGAGCAAATAATGTAAATACCCTCTCAGCATTGAACCATGATATTGTTGTTCACGCGACTGTCCTTTGCCATTGAAAAGCACGACATTGTGTGCCTCGCTTTGAAAAAAATAATTACGGTAACTGGGATTAGGATACCAGCAGTTTCCCGCATCTTTTATAATATCCACTCCTTTATGAAAGATGATGAACGAGTTGGCGTCCGCATGAGAATGATTCCATGTATGCCCGATTTAACGGCCAGCATGGTAGCATCCTTCTCCCAGGAAGTACGCATCGTAGCCACCCAAAATCTGCAAAAAGTTGTGATTTCTTTATTTCAGGCAACTGCGGCGCTTTGCTTAGATCGGGCGTATAGAGAAATCCCATCGGACGGTCGATAAAATAACCGTCACGGTGTTGCCCCTGTTCCACCTGATTCATATACCAAAGCATATTATCATTCCTGATTCCCATCGCATAGAGCAGCATCAAGGTACTTTCGGCAGTCACATTCTTATGGCTGTCACCAAAATTCATATTATATAGTATGCCTGTACGCGGATAGCAGACATGCACAAAGAAATCGGACAATTTATTCAGTTGCGGAATTTGAACCGGCTTTTGTCCGGGATGGATGTTCATCCATGCCAAACGAAACTGTAATGCTTCCTGAATCCCGAAATTGGCATAATTGAGCTTTCATACATCCCTCCGTCGGCATCAAAGCTTTTCGGCTTCTGCTGCAAGACATCTCCGGCAAAGTCAAACCATTGGGGAAGAGCTTCATATACCGCCTCCGCTCCTTGCTTTGCTCCGGCAATTCGTTTTGTAAACTCAAGGCCAGTATGCCGCCCATGCAGGCACAAGAAGTCCACCAGTTATGTCCCATCGAATTCAACGAATGAATACGTGCCGGCTCCAGCACCCAGTCCCCCAGACACGGGTCAAGGCCAATCGTTTCAATCCTTCCGCTATTTCTTTCCTCTCGGAACTTGAAAGGTCATTATAAACAGCATCATAGGCTATGGCAGAAAGGTAAGCCTTATGTGCCAGTCCCAAATCCGCTCTCCAGACAGGGATACGCGCCAGCATTTCTTCACTGCCCCACGTATCCTCCTTAATGACATCCAATAAAATCTCTTTCAATTTGTCAGCGTATTTTTTTTCATCTGTCATCAAATAAGCCAAAGCCAGGTAATCCGCCTTGCTTAGATTCTTTTTCTGCAACTGTTCATCTGCCGTCTTCTTTATAGAAGCCCATGCCTCAGCCATCTTTAAATCATTTACAATCCGTTGTTTCACCTGCTGAATGCGCTCCGGAGTATAAAGCAAAGCAGGGTGTTTTATCTTTTGCGCCTGTACAAAGGCAAAGCATAAAAAAATCAATAGACATACATATATCCGTTTCATATTTCTGTTGGTTTAATTATTGTTTAACGACATAGAAAATCACTTTCCACTTTTCCTCAACCGTCTGTCTACATCCGCCGTCCTGACATTATCCAAAAGTACACCGGCGGAAGAAATGTCGTTGACTTGTATCCGGTCAAGCGACAAGTTCCCTACATTAACGGCAATTACCGGTATCCTGGGATCAGGCTTTTCCGATTGAAAGGTGGCATTGTCCACAGCTATACTTCTCACATTTCTGATAAACAGTCCATAACTCGGCAGATTCCCCCATACAGTAGGTTGCGGATAACCTTTCTCATCCTCTTTCACCTCCCGATGGGAAGACCAATATTGGTCCCGAAATACATTTCCGGCAGTATCATGCCGTTTCCCTTGCATATCATTCGCCGTCCGGCAATTTCCTGCTACAAGCCCGCCTTTATTTAGAAAGCGAACATTGCTCAAATAAATATTCTCTATCTCACCACCGGGAATCCCCGTTATGGAAGAACAAAAATTACCGGTATCATAAGCGGTTACATTACTAATCTGTATATTTCTCATTTTTCCTATTGGAGGAACCGGAGCCTCATCTATATATTTCCGGCCTCTATTCGCCAAACGGACATACAAAGGACATTCCGTACCCTCAATTACGATATTGTCAATAGACACGCCATCCATTATTCCACCATCCACCACCTCCAAAGAAATAGCCGTAATACCGCTTGGAGTAGATTTTATAATGCGGTCCCCTTTATTGCAACTCGGTTTAACAATACAATTAGAAATGACAATATTCTTATATCCTCCGGTCGATTCGGTGCCACATTTTATGGCATTGGCAAAGCTGCTGACAATACAATTATTAATAACGACATCTTCACAAGGAGCCAGTCCCGTACTTTTCAACACGATTCCGTCATCGTCCGAATCGATGACACTATCAGACAAGATAAACCTGCGACAACCGTCAATATCTATACCGTCATTATTACCATTACAATGGTTGAAAACATGGATATGCTCTACAATAACATCTTCACAATCCAGATAATGTTGATTCCACAAGGCTGAATTCCTCATACTGATACCTGAGATACGTACCCCTTTACATGAAATAAAAAGGATATTGCGCGGCCTGCCGTCGGCATCACCCGGTACTCCGCCCACACGCCCTTTTCTGCCCTTTCCTCTCCCATCAATTACGCCTTTGCCTGTAACGGCTATATTCCTAGCCCCCACCGCATAAATCAACGCCGACCATCCGCCTGCATCTTTCAAAGAGCGGTAAGCTGCTCTCGGCTGAATAGGAAAATCAGCATAATCCTCACTGGCATAAAGGCAGGCACCGTTATCCAAATGAAGTTCTACATTATCTTTCAGAAAAATAGTACCTGTCTTAAATTTACCCGGAGGAATAACCACTCTTCCGCCCCCCTGCCTGTAACAGCTTTCAATCGCTTCATTGATAGCTTTCGTATGTACCATCATAGTATCACGGGTGGCTCCGAAATCCAGAATATTAAATTCTCCCGTCCTCCCGTGCTCCCTCGTTTGAGCAAAAACATGGATGACAGAAAGGCATATATAAAGACAAGTCATCAGCTTCTTTTTCATGGTATTTACTGAATTATGATAATAACAAATCGCAACTTCTTCCTTTATATCATTCAATACGAAAGAGAAAAAATAAAGACTCAACGCGGAGCTGACTATTTCGTTATAAAAAAACTGCGTTCCACCGGTTCAGCCGTCTGTACCTGTCCGGCAATCCCGTACTGCCAGGCTACAACGGTGACTTTCACCGGAAATTTACTGCGGGGAGGAATTTTCGTAAAGACCAGCCTGTTATCTTGTAATTCCGCAGGGCCTTCCTTTACATAATAATATACGGGCAATCCACAATCAGAAACAGCTTCAAGAGAAACTGATTCCACTCCTTCCCTCACATCTTCTATCCCCGGAAAAAGTATATATTGGCGTTTTCCCTCTGTATTCCGATAAGGAATACGAATATTGAATTGTTGTACCGCACTCTTATATCTACTGTCACCCTCATTAGCGGCCAACAGCCAGATATCTCCGGTACGCTTCGGATTATCCATTCCCATTCTATAAAAACGCACGGTAAAAGTAGTATCATTCACCTTTGCCACCGGACCGCAAATACGAGTAACTTCAATTCCGCCATGAGCATGTTCCTTTACCAGTGAGGAGCATAAAGAGTCCGTATACACCCCTTTTACGTGAAAAGTCAGACCATCGGCTTCCGGCCGGAAAGCGGCAATCACTCCGGCATGTTGTCCGGCATCATATTTAACCAACCGGCCTCTCTGCATAAATCCAAGATATTGCATCTGCTTACCTTTATATTTTGCATAGCGGGCTTCGGTCAGTCCGGCCATTTCTTTATCAAAATACCAAAATGCATCGTGCTTATCTCCTTTATAGTCCCGATAAGGAGCCGCCTTAGCCCTGTCCTTCTGCTCCGGACGCCAACGCTCGGCCAACCACCCTTCTTCCGGATTCAGTTTTTTCAAACGGACAGGCTCATTCAAAGAAGGATGTCCGGACAAACGGTATTCCAACGCTTTTCGCAGAAACAAAGCAATATAATCAGCAGTCTGCCCGGCCACATCAAAATGTCCACGTCCCGTATCACACAAAAATGAAATACAACTTTCGGGATACATCATCCGAAACGCCAAAGCAGGGTTCACCCGCGCCTCCCACCATTCATATTCTCCTTCAATCATCAATCCCGGAATACCATCTATATTACGTGTCCTACCCCACTCCAGATTCTCCCCGCCATAGCCACACAGTTGGTACGGGGAGCATCTCCATGCAAAGAAATGACAGCCAATGTCCGTTCAGGATTCCAAGCGGCAAAATTCCACGGATAAGTGGCCATTGCCGAATGACCGACAGGAACTACAGGTATATGTTCCAACTCAGAATAGCCGCTGACTTCCGCCAGGTCATTCATCATCCGATTGAAAATCTCTTGCGTTCCCTTTGTCACATCCCATTGCTGGTCGATTCCGGGAGTGATCCATACCAGTCCGATTCCCATCCGGGACAATGCTTCCCGGAAACGCGGCATCTCGAACAGGGTTTCCTCACTCATATTGTGCTTTCCTACCATTACGGCACGCAACTGATGGCAATCGGAAGGTATCCACAGGAAGGCAGTCGGTTCTTTGCCGGTTTCGGAAGAGATGAATCCTTTCAGCTGTACGGACCATTGCCATTCTTGGGCAGTAGCAAACAAAGCACTGCACAATAACAATAAAGCAAATACTAATTTCCTCATCAAGCTATATGTTTAAATGAATATTTTCTTTTTAATACGCTCCACTCACGATATTCACTCAACACCTCATTCATTAAAATAAAAATCCACAGATACCTCATGAGGATACCTGTGGATCTTTTTAACCGAACATAGAATTACAACTGATGAACCTCTTCCAATGTCAATCCTGTAATTTCCATAATATCCTCTGTAGAGAGCCCTTTTTCTTTCATCCTCCGGGCATTGCGAACGACACCTTCCTTAATGCCTTCTTCGCGACCCTCCGCACGACCTTCTTCGCGACCCTCCATACGACCTTCTTCGCGGCCCTCCATACGCCCTTCTTCGCGACCTTCCATACGCCCTTCCATACGCCCTTCCATACGCCCTTCTATCTTTCCTTCCAACTTGGCAGAATCAAGAACATCATTCTGAATCATTAAAGCGCTGAGATGTTCATCGTAAGCATGACGTTCCTGAGGGGTCATTGAATAATATTTCAATTTTTCACGTGCCTCCCCCAATCCGGGAGCTGTCGTGTCAGGACGGATAATACCCGTCTTCAAATATTCTATCCATTCCTCAAGGGGAGTCATGGCCACCTTATTAAACTCATTCACACGGATAAGGAAATACTCAGGATAAATTTCGGAAGGCATACGAGGCACAATAGCATCCTTCTCCCGGGTACTGACCTGCAGGAAATCTCCCGTATGCACCCCTTTAAATATATTCTGCCCATGATAAAGATAATCAGTTCCATAACCGATATCGAAATAAAGGATACTGATGGAATATATCTTTTTAACTTTATAATAAGTTTCACCCAATGAGATATGCTCCGTAATGGCCTTGGCTACTCCATACAGGATACGCTCCAAATAATACAGTTCACGGGTATTTTGGATCTCGATGATAACAATCTCATTTTTACTATTAAGAGCCTTGATATCAACCCGGTTGAACTTATCCTCCTCCGTTTGCTGATTACCCTCGCTTTCCAGAATCTCCACTATATGGATATCATCACCTATCAGCACCGTAAGGAACCCTTCGAGCACACCAAAATTGGCTTTATGACGCAACAGGCGTTTGACTGCCCAATCAAAACGGATATATCTATCTTGTAATTCCATAAGAATATAATTTATTCATTTTCAATGGACAAAGATACGAAAAAGGATTGCTCTTAAAGAATTATTCCACTTAAATAATTACCCTTATTTTTTATTTCACAAATGCTGCATTCTCCATATGCTCTTCCACAAAGATACCTGCCCAATCCGGAATCTTATACCATTGGGGCCTTTCGGGCATATCATGCCGACATCACCTTACCGTTTATCATCAGGTTCTCGAAACGGATACTCTTTATCTTCCTCATTTCTTGAGAGGAACAAAGGAGCCTGTCTGATGGAACTCCTTATTTCCCCATGTGAAACAAGGAGTTCCAATAGTATAAAACAAGTTGTTTCTGATGGTGGAATCAACTGTTCCACACGTTGGAACACCCTGTTAACCATATAGGTTATCTGCATGAAATAGCTCATCGAGAGAACTACTTCATCCGTTTCTGTGTGACAGAAGGGTGACACTTTTTTTATCTGTCACAGTATTCATCACAGATTTAACACGCTGTATAACAAGGCATTGAAAAGTCATATGACAGTGTGACAGATATTTTCAAAAAACATACAGTAAGAAAACAGTCGCTATACTACCGAACTCACTGCTACCTCATGCCATTTATAATAATTTTCTTTAGACAATGTTGTAGGTCTTTTTAGCTGAGTTGTTTAAATCTTCTTGAAACTCTTGCTTGAGACTGACCTTTTTTATTTTGTAAATACAATACTGCCCACGTGTTCCCCAACAAAGAAACGCGCCATGTCTGATGTTTTATACCATGCAGGCTTGCCGGCCATATCATCCGATATAACTTTACCGTTTATCTTCAGATTCTCAAAACGAATATTCTTCACCATCCGTTCCTTGTCATAGCCAACAATATGTGAGAGTTCGGCATGATCGCCATTATAGGTAATATCTTTAAAAAGCACATTCTCAATGCCCCTGCCCGGAGCTTTGCAATACTTCTTGTTGTAAAATATACGCAGATTCACCAATTGGCCTTGCCTGAAATTCTCGATACGGATATTCTCGAACCGCACATTTCGGACCAGATTATTATCACCTGCATTGATAGCCAGACAACCTTGATAATCCACCTGCATTTCCCGATGATCCAAAATATCAATGTTTCGGTAGGTCAGACTCTCCATCACTTCATTCCTATCTACATCTCCGTGTAATCCGATAAAAATAGGATGCGCCACATCTGCCCACAAGGTAGAATTCTGCATTGTCACATTACAGCATCCGCCATGAAACCCCAGACGTGTAGCATACACGGTAGTGCAATCATCGGAATTACGACAAAATACTCCATCAAACAAGACGTTGTTACTGGCAAATACATTCATGCCATCCCCCCATCCATATGAACTGATGGCTTTTACATTGCGGATTATCACACTGTCCGAACCTCCAGTGGGACACTGGGTCGTAATGAGACCTTCCACATATATATTTCGTGAATTAATAATGCTGATACCTGCTCCACGACCCTCAGGATGCACCTCACCTCGTCCCAAAATTTTCACATCACGGGCATTGACCGCACGGATACATCCACGCACAATGGCCCCACCTGCCACATAGACAGTCTTTCCCGAAGGAACATTGAGTGTATCACCAGGTAACTGATGTATTCCCGGAGCAAAATAAATCAGATTCTTGTCTTTCAATTTCTTCGGGCGATTTTCATCTATCGGATTCGCAAAAAGATGAAGATTATGGAAGATGTCTCCATTTACTTCAATGGACAAGTTACGCGGACGGTCTAGTGTAAAAGTTATCGTACTGCCGCTGGTCCTCGGAGTGATACCATACGACAACGGACGCACCCTGCCACTCTTTACTTCTCCTTTATTATAGGTGACGGAAACTTCCACCTGCCCGGAAAAGTCAAAATATCCCATTGAGGCCAGTTCAACATGATGCTTCGTCTGGCGTACTTCATCTACTTTCACCGGATAAGTGACTACTTCTTTCCATCCACCGCCCGATTGCCTCACCCGAACTGTAAAATCGTCTTTCAACTCCACCCCGTCACCGGGAACCGTGTAAGTTATCAACTGGTTTTGCGCATAAAGGATACAGGTCATCATCCATAAAAGACCTATCAAGCATAATGTTCTCATTCTTTCCATTTGTAAAGTTTATTATTGGTTTTATAGAATATACGTTCGATAACTATCAATCACTCAAATCGCCTACCGGCAATTCTAATATACTGCAATTTCATTATAAATTAGGGCGTGAAATAATCTTTTACCTAAAGAATATTCTTATTTCACACCCTATCTGCTATAAATCAGTCTATTGATTTTCGATTTATCCTTCAGTTTTTATTACCAACCGGGATTCTGCGTTAATTGCGGATTCAAACGTATCTGCTGACGAGGAATAGGATCTAAATAATCTCTTTGTGTATAAAGCAAATTACCAGCCAAAGTTGCTATAGAACGTCCATAGTCAGGGTCGTTAGGATCAGAGCCCTCATAAAGCCCATAAAGCAAAGGATACTTTTCCGGATAATAACAAGGTTCACCGAAGTAAGTGGCATCATTGGCTTTCTCTGTTTCGTATGCTGTCCTCAAAACATGTCGGCCCAGTTTACGGCCAGTCAGGTTGATATGCGCAATACCCCAACGTTTCAAATCGTCCATACGAAAGCCTTCACCAAAAAGTTCACATGCACGCTCTCTACGTATTTCATCCAACATATTCATTTTTTTACAAATAGTTTTTCCTGTAGCATGATCCCAATAACCAGCATCCCAAACATTGGCAATCAACGCATTGGTCAAAGGAGCCACTCCGGCACGGGCACGATTTTTATTAATAGAAAAATTAAGATCTTCATCTGAAATGTTTCCATTATTCAATTCACAAGTAGCTTCGGCATAAATGCAATGTACTTCTGCCAAACGGATCAACGGGAAATCTGCAGATTCTGTATTATCCGGACGATTCGCTCCTTCAATCAGATATTTACGGCTGCTATATCCCCCCATTGTACTATTATTTCTGATTGTGGGATGGAACACTGCACAAGAACTGCTATATACGGGATCAGTAGGATCATAATGATCATTGTCCTTCGGAAACACAGGAGTAGGATACGGTTGATTAGCATCCGTACGCTGACGTCCATCTTCAGTACGGCTACTATAAGATACACGGTCAGGCAAGAAAGTACAGCCGACAAAACGATAATCACGATTACGATATTCACCTATAAATGTAGCATATCCCTCGAATTCTGGATTATTCTGCGCATCAGACATACTACCTGTATAACTGATACGAATAGGAAGTCCGTTGCGACAAAGGAAAGATTCACCAAACTGGGCACTCATACCCGTTGCTGCGCCTACCATGACTGAATGCGATAAATTAATACCACCGCGGTTCAGATCGTAGTCATATTTTTTGTAAAAAATAAATTCTTTATTTGTACTTTTTCCCGCACTTTTGAAATTAGGAATATTCCCACCTTTATCATCAATATTAAACAAATAGTAATAACTCAAAGAGTCACATTCTGTCCACAACTTATAAGTTCCACTTTCAGCTTCTTCTATCACCTCTTTTGACATCTGCTTTGCTTCTGTCAGCATATCGGTTATAGAAGGATATCCTTCTGGCTTAGCAGTGCCTGCCCCTTGTGAAGTACCATCACCATCTAAATCATAATTGATAGCAGGAACATACTTTTCCCACGTAGCCTCATAAAGCAATACTCTGGCCAAAAAAGACTTGGCAGCTTCCTTGCTTACTTTTCCTTTGCTTCCTTCCGGGATTTCTGTCTCTTTAGGTAAGTGCTTTACAGCCTCTCTTAAATCGGACATAATAAAGGCTGCCACTTCATACCGACTGTTTCGAGGGGCCTGTAACACTCCGTCACTGACAGTCAACACATGGTCTGAAATAGGCACACCACCAAAATGTTGCAACAAATAAAAATGCTGCCATGCACGAAAAAAATAAGCAGTACCCACTGACTGGGCAATATCGCTTTGGCTTCCATCATAGGCTTCTGCCTTTTCCAACAAGATATTGCAAGTACGGATATGGGAATAAGGCTTGTCCCAACTCCAATTTTCTTCCGGTGCAGAACCACCTCCATTGCTTCCTAGTCCACTGATATCCGTCCCCCGGTCCATTATATCATCGTAAGACGGCTTATCATCCAGATTTTTCCATCCAATTACATTATATAAAGCATTGGCAGCCTGTTCAAAATGTTCAGGAGTCTTAAACACAATAGCCTCTGTTCCCTGAGACAACGGTTCTTTATCAAGAAAATCACTGCATGCTGTCAATGCCATCACTACAGCCGATACAAGAAAAAATTTATTTATTATGGTTTTCATACGTTTATATTTTAACAGATTATTAGAATGTAACATCTACTCCGAATGTCAGCAGTCTGCTGAACGGGAATGTATTATTTGAATTTTCACCATATTCCGGATCATATCCATCCTTTACTTTTGTCCATTCCCAAAGGTCATCACCGGAGAAGTAAACTCTCAGTTTGCTGAGTCCGGCTTTTGAAATCCACTTTTGAGGCAATGAATACCCTACTACCAAAGATTTCAAACGGACGTACCGATTATTCTGAACACTGACATCTTTGTTATTATAGTTCCACTTATTAAAATCCTGATCACGTGAAGCGATAGTATATTCTGCATCCCGATTATTCTCACTCCACATTTTCCCTGCGAAGTTTTTATTTTGCAGAACATAATTTGTTGTCCATGGAGCAGCCAAATATCCATTTCTTAACAATACTTGTTTACCTACTCCCTGGAAGAAAGCCGAGAAGTCGATTCCTTTCCATTCCAACCCCAATTTAAAGCCAAATGTCAAACGAGGGGCCATATCTCCTGCATAGTAAAGGTCATCCTTTGTGATAGCACCGTCGCCATTCAAATCGACTACTTTGCGAGCACCCGGACGAAGTGTATTGGTAGCCGCCTCCTGAGGTGCAGGAAGAATATTATTAGCTTTCGGTCCTGAATGATCCGCATTCCAATAGTACTTTTCATAATATGCAGCCACTTCATCCGCATTTTGGAAAATTCCATCAGTCTGGTATACATACAATGCTTGTCTTGGCATTCCTATCAAGCGATTTTCATTCTTACCCTCATTGGGTACATTTTCATTATTAGCTAATTCAAGCACTTTTGACCATGCATCCGAAAGAGATCCTCCAATACTATATTTCACCTGACCTATTTGATCATCCCAATTCAAAGCCAATTCCCAACCACGGGCACGAAACTTACCATTGTTGCTTTTAGGAGCAGCCGCACCTAAAATAGAAGGATATTGTACATCAATAAACATTCCGTTATTGGTCTTGATAAAATAATCAAATGAACCTCTCAAACGGTTACTGAGAAAGGCAAAATCCACTCCCACATCGTGACTGTCGATAGTTTCCCATGTACGGTCCGCAGATCTCATACCGTCTACCCACAATGAAGTATGCGTACCGGGATTTATACCAAAAATAGTCGTACCAGTTTTGATAGTAGCAAACCTTTCGTAATTATCAATACCTTCCACACTACCCGTTCTACCATAATTATAACGCAGCTTCAGATCACTCAACCATGAAACATCTTTTAAAAAGTTTTCATTTGAAAGTCTCCAAAAACCAGAAATAGAGTAAAAATTCTTCCAACGTTGTTCTTTCGCTAACTTAGAAGACCCATCCCGACGTCCCAATATCTCTATTGAGTATTTATCAGCATAAGTATAATTTAAACGTCCTAAATAAGAAACCAATCCCCAAGAATTCTGTCCACCGTATGCCTCATTATTATTTCCATTTACCCATACATCCAAATCTGTTAATCCGGACCCCGGATAAACAGCACCGGATTTACGAACCGCACCTACCTTTTTATATGTTTCTTGTTCGGCAGTCATACCCAACATGGCAGAAACGCTATGTACATCAGCGAAAGTACGGTTATAATTAGCAAAAGCACCTAAAGTAATGTTTTCCCATTTTTCTATTTCTTCTTTCAATTGTCCGGGACCTTGCTTATTACCAGTCTGTGTACCTACCCAATCATAATATTGTACTTTATTCTTCACTTCCTGCATATTTCTCTGTACAGTTTTATAAGCTCCCGAAGCTGAAATAGAAAGTCCTTTTACCCATTTAGAAAAATCATAAGTCGCTTTGGCACTTCCTCTGAAGGTTGTCAATGAATTTTTCTTTTCCCCCCCTTGAGTCAACCCGCCAATAGGATTCCGGTTACCACTGAATGTATCATAAGCCTGACCATTTTGATTATACACAGTCCAAAACCAGGGGTCAAAATATCCAGCTCCCACATCAGTAGTTGGAGTTATAATATCACGTTTGTCATACGACATGCTTGTTTCAAATTTCAAAGCATCTGTCGCTTGATAATCAGCATTTAAACGACCACTATATTTTTTTTCTCCATCATTAGCAACTTTCAATTGTGAATTATTATCCGCATATCCCAAAGATGCCCGATAACTGAATTTTTCATCTGCTCCCGAAATACTCATCGAATGCTTTTGGGAAGTTGCCTGACCATAAAGATAATCCATCATATACACATTTGGATCCCAACGTTCTACCTTATCGCCATTTTGTAATGTCAAGACTTTACCTGCACGAAGAGCATTAAAAAGTGTTTCTCCCTTATATACTGTTGGTGCACCAGTAGCCGGATCAATATCTGATTGATCCAGAGTTGGACCTCCAAAAGAATTAAATATCCACCAATTCACAGCTTTATGAATTTCATCAGCAGTAGTCAAATTAGGATTTAAAGCGGCAGCATCGTTATATTGAGCTTCATAAAACATATCCAACCATTCCTGATTATTTGTGATAGGGGGCTGAATACCATTAATTGTACGACTAACTGAACCACTATATGATATTTGAGCCTTTCCTTTCTTACCACGCTTTGTTGTCACCAGTACAACTCCTGAGGCTGAACGGGCACCATAAATCGCTGCTGAAGCATCCTTCAGAACTGAAATATTCTCAATATCACTTGCATCCATGGCATTTAACTCATCCAATGAACCAGTTATACCATCAATGATAACTAATGGAGAAGATTTTCCGTTGACAGAAATATCACCACGTATTTTCATCTCTGCTCCCTCACTACCCGGACGAGTAGAAGTGCGTGTAATTGTCAATCCCGGAACTTCACCTTGCAAAGCGACTGTAGCATTAGCAATACCCTTATTTTTAAAAGCCTCATCCCCCTTGATCTGACTAATAGAACTAGTTAAAGAAGCTTTCTTTTGGGCACCGTAACCAACCACTACTACTTCATCCAGCACCTCGGTATCCTCTTTCACAACAACCTTAATGCTCGTTTTCCCTGATATATTTACTTCCTGAGCCTTGTATCCGATATAAGAAATAACCAATATGCCTTTTTCCGGAACATTATTCAATATAAAGTTACCATCAAAATCGGTAATTGTACCATTAGTCGTACCTTTTACTTGTACCGTGGCACCAATAACAGGTTCTCCGGCAGCATCCACTACTTGACCTTTCACTGTACCAGCCTGCATAACAGACTGTAACTCATTCACCTCTGCAAATACAGCCTGCGGACTACCTGCCAACAAGGCAGAAGCCATCACCGTAGAAAACAAGATTCTTCTCGATGAAAATTTAAAGAATTCGTTTTTCATAAACTTGAAATTTAATATTAACAGTTTTATTGTTGTTTTCTTATTATATACACTGTTTGATAAACTCGCGCACCTCATGCCGCCCTATCCTTAAATGGTTTTCAACGGTACGATGCGAAAGATTTAATTCCGCTGAAATATCTGAAATAGATTTGTCTTCAAAACGACTCATTGCATAAATAGTACGACGCTGTGGAGGAAGCAAAGACAATCTATATTTCTCACATGCTTCCAAGTCATCAGCCACCACACGAGCCTCAGTCTCATTTGTATAAGTTACCGCATGCTCATATAAATAAGAAGTCACTTCCTGCCTCTTATAATAACGACGTAAATAGTCAGTCACCAAATTACGGGCAATGGTAAAAATGAAATACTTAATAGTTTCTGCACAGAGCATCCGATCGTAATCCATCAGCCGTACATACACATCTTGTGCCAAGTCTTCTGCCTCTTCTTTATGACCTATCTTATAATAAAGATACAGATAGACCGAATGATGATAATTCGTATAAGAGTCTTTTATTAATTGAATAGATTTCATGGATATGTTTTTCATGTCTTCAGCTTTTTGGGTTACATTTACGAATGCAAATATAGAAGGTAGAAGAACAAGAAAAGCACTTTTCCGGTTCCAATAAATCTCATATCATTACCCTAGACAAAAAACAGTTTAAGCTGCTAATTTATAGCAGCTTAATAATTTGAGACTATCAGTATCATATAATAATTTGATACTCTCAACAAGAAATAGCGAGGTTATTCATTGTTTTTCCCAATACTTCGGATGTACTCATTGGGAGTGATATTTGTCGCTTTTTTGAAATATCGGAAGAAAGAAGCCCGTGAACTGAATCCGCACAACTCTGCCAAAGCACTCAAAGTGTATTTAGCATATTCATCTTTCTCCACCAAGCGCTTGAATTCAGCTATACGATAATCATTAATATAATCATAATAATTACGGTTTAAATACTGATTAAACAAATAGGACAAAGTATGAGATGAGGTTCCGATAGAGGCGGCCAAATCGGCAATCTTCAAATTAGGATTGGTATAAGGCTTTTCTTTATGCATAACAATCTCCAATTTATCCGCCAACCGTTTACATTCTTCCACACTTATCTTATTTGTCTTATACTTTTCTTCCGCTACAACATTGGTTTCCTTAACCGGTTGTATTTCCTTTTCTATAACCTTAGCAGGACCAGGCATTGGTTCTTCCCTTTCGTCCTCTCCCTCTTTCTTCTTTGACAAAAGAACAGCAATACCTCCGGTCACCACTGCTATCACGATAAACACTATGCTCCATATACTGATAGAAGAAGCGATTTTAACCGTCATCTGAGTTTCCGACTCTGGATTCCCCGTCCGCCTTACTTTAAAAGTATAGGTACCGGACGGCAAATCATAATAAGTCATATCCGAACGACCTGTCACAGCTATCCATCCGGCATCCTCACCCTCCAACTGATATTCATATGACATAAAGGCAGGTGCCGTATAACTGAAATCGGAAAAGTAAAAGGTAACATTCTTTTGAGAAGACTCCAATGAAATTTCACTCTTGCCGCCATCTCTCACAACAGATTGCACTACAGATTTTCCATTTACACATACCTCTGTTATGGCAACCAGATAGGGAATGGATTTCTTCTGATTCATCCGCACTGCATCCAAATATAAGAGCCCTTTGGAGTTTCCAAACCAAATGCCATTCTCATCACGCACCGGCGGACAAAGAGTAAATATGGAACTGGGAATGCCATCGACAAAATTATAAGGAATAAAACAGTCTTTCTTATCATACCGGAACAAACCATTGTTAGTTCCCAGCCATAACCACTTTTCACGATCCTCCACAACAAACATACCATCATTCCCATCCAGAGGAGTCCCCGGCTGCAAACGTCTGAAAGTAGTCATTGATAAATCAGAGATAAAAAGCGAGCCTTTGTCCGGAAAAAAATAAAGATCATGGTCGGAATCTTCGTAGATCACTCTTACTTTTTCCTTATGAATAAATCCTTCAGGAAACACATCGGTTTTTAATGTCCGGACGGAAGGGTCCCAAATACACATTCCATTCTCCGTACATATCCATCCTTTATGGGTGGAATCAAAATAAATTTCATATACATTCCCTTCCGGCAACTTAGAGTTGGCACTGGTATAATGAGCTATCTGTCTGCCATTTTTATAGCAGAATATTCCTAAAGATGTCCCTATCCACAAATTACTTTCATTATCCTGCTTGATACAGAAAATATGTCCTTTACTGAAAGGCATTCCTCCATCGGGGGCAAAATCTCTGAGTGTCAAAGTTACAGGATTGAAAACATACATTCCCCCACCGTATGTACCTATATAATACTCATTCTGATAATACAGACAACTGAAAATCATATTTGAGCGTAACTGTGGAACCTTGAAACTTTTATAACGATGATTTTCTTCGTCAATATAAAAAAAGTCCGTCACGAGATCCGATCAGCTTTTCCTTCCCCTCGATGGCAAGTGCACGTATCGGCATATCTCCGGAATCAAAAAAAGGAGCATACGTATAAGTGGAGAACAACCCGCTCTGATATAATGTGTAATCCAATCCCAGCTGATAGAATCCTACCCATATCAATCCTTCCTTATCAACCAAAACAGAATAAACGGAATTAGAACGCAAAGTCTCATCCTTCCCTGTTTCATGACGCATGGAACGAACAACTTTCTTTTTATCCGTTGATACAAAATGAACTCCGTTACCATCCGTCCCTACATACAAAAGGCTTTTGCCATCACCGGACAAAGAAGAAATGACATTACAACCTACATCAACAAAACGGGCAAATTCTTTAGTTTGTGTATCAAACTGATGATTCCCTGTCCCATCGTTCCCAAATAAAGCATACTCTATCCGGGCTATATTCTTAAAGGAACAAACATGTTTCTCTTCCACCACATTATGATAAGCCTCTATTTTTCCATCTGAGAGTTGTAAGGAATAAAGACCATTCTCCGTAGCCATCCAAAGTATTCCATCTTCCCCCAAATTCAAACCACCAATCGAATTCGCCGCCGACAACATATTAGGATCTATCATAATTTGGTTCAGGCTCCCTTCTTTATAAATGAAAAGTCCTCTTTCTGTTCCGATATAAAGTATTCCTTTCCCATCATGTAAAAGAGAGCGCACAGCATATCCTATCGTTTCACGGGCAATGGGTTCCAAACTGTTTTTCGCTCTACTGACACGCCATAGTCCACTGCCATTCCCCATCCACAATTCATTGCCAGGCATTTCGGCAATGGCATTCACCCGTTTCAATTTTTCATCTGAGCCCGGAATAAGATAATGCTTGAAATGAATCCCGTCAAAACATTCCAGTGAATTACCGGTTCCCAACCATACATAACCCAAAGAGTCTTTATAAATGGCATTTACTACCAAATCTGATAATCCCTCAGTTACAGACAAGCCACGAAAAGCATAGGAACGAGAAAAAACGGGTAAAGACAAGAATATAAGAAACAATATAAATATAAATCTTAAAATGTTTTTCATTACATTGTGCATATTTGGAACCTCGTGTTTATCAAATAATGCAAATATAGTGAAAAGGGAATATATTTTCCCTATCAAAAAAGAAAAATCATCATCCACTTCTTATTTGCTGTATGAAAAAGAAAGGATGATGATTTAAAAAGATTACTTTATAAAAGAAAGTTTATATCAAAGTTTGCGTAAATCATGTCCGGGCAACAAATTATATTCTTTTCCATTCATCCTGACTTTACAAGGTGTAGAAGCTGCATATTTCCAAACGCCCTCTTTATACACCAACATCACATCTGTTACTGTCAATGAACTTATTTCAACATGTGGAGTTTTCAATAGTGTACCTCCTCCCAAAAAGAAAATACAATCATCGCCTTGTTTATTTCCCCACAATGCATAAGCTGCTTGTACAGTCATTTCTCCACTTTTACACAAATGGCCTGCATCATCCGAAGAAATAATCCGGTCCACACGCCCCTCTTTTTGTTGGATACAAATTCCGACATGACTTCCAGCCACACCACTTTCCACTTCTGGAAAAGTAACGGAGGAAATACATCCCGGCTCCTTTACAGAAGAAGGTTCATAAACAGCTACAAACGGACGATTCCAAGCTTCACCTTGTTGGCGGGCTACAAAAGTCAACGTAGGTTGCTCTTTGATAGCATAAGGCATATCCGGAATCCGGCTCAACCCTTCAGTCATCGGGCTCAAAGCCGAGAACACTTTACGTTCAGGAGCACCTTTCATCCACATATTCATACTGATATTATCCTCATCCGGCATCTGTATAGTAAACGTTGTTTTAATATCTTTGGAGGTCTCGGCACTTTTCTTATCAAACAAATAAGAATAGGCATATATATGTGCCCCTGCAAAAGCCAGTTCCTCCGTTGGTTGAAGAAACAAGCTACTCCCGTCAGCAGCAGTCAAGTTCATGGTTTGTCCCATATTATGATAAAAATAATCATGCATTTTATCTCCTCCCTCCACTTTCCTGCTACGGAAAATATCGACATAATATCCGTTCTTTTCTCCTGTAGTCACAATACTCATCATACGGTTTGATCAGCCTGTGATTCAGGTTCACGGAAAAAGACTTCGCTATAACTTACAGGCTGATAATCACTCTCACTCCCGTTTCGGGATAGCAGTTCAATAATTTGAAAGCATGATTGCTTTTCATAACCGGATAAGAAGAGATTCCATCTACACAAACCGTATTGTGTGCAGGGAACTGACTGTAATACTCCAAATAATCCAAACCGGAATAAAGGGTCAAGCCGATGCCGCCGTCCGGCGCCAGACGATATCCTTTTCCATAAAGTTCCATGCTGATGCCATTGGCATGCATGTGGTTCCCTTCACTGGCGTTTTGAGCAATCATCAGACTATGGCGTTTGTCCATGCCATTGCGTTGCACCAGCAACTGGCATTGGGAGCATAAAAAGTAGGAGTCACATAATCATTGATATCACCGGCAGGTATCTTATCATCAATCACCAAAGGCTTGTCACTGAAGAAAGAAATTACCGCCACCTTCACGTTTTTCTTTTCAACCGCCGATTTGGACGCATCGGGATCAAATAACTTCAACATAGCAGTAAATTGCCTTTCCTGATCTTTTTTACCATGCTTTTGCGCATTAGTTACCATACGGGCAAAGATAGCAGGATTCAATTTACCGGGATGTGTATCGCCAAAGCCCATTGTCATACAATCCGGAAACAAATATTGCGGGTCGGCGGCCACCGCTTTTTTTATGACGGGAATCTCTCCGGTCAGGTCCATACCCAAATTACGGTCAAAGATAGTAACCATATCCGTATAATCTCCGATAACCACTTGGCTATACCCCGGACATTCAGCCCAAATACCGGTTTCTGTATCATAACCATAATCAGCAAGCTGCTTCAGTGACCATTGACGGATGGAAGAACGATTCAACACATAATCAATATAATATTCGCCTCCCTTTTTGTCCGGATAAGAAGCATCAGGTTCCAAAATCATGCCGATGCTCATGATATAACGCGCCTGCATCAGATTCCAGTTATTATGCGGCACTCCATTATCAATGATATTATCCGCCCATTTCTTGAATGCTCCGGCATAGATGTCCATCTTATCAGCCTTATCGGTTTTTAAATAATCATATAAAAAATCATACAATGGAACCAAAGCATTCACTGCATCCTCATGAATGACTTCAAAACTACTCATACCCACCAAAGTCTGCTGATGTCCATAGTTCAAATCCTTGGGAAGATTTCGGTAATAGATCCCCGTCATATAAGTATCAAATACCGAAGCTGCCAAATCAGCATATTTCTTCTCTCCGGTCATCCACCAAAGAAAAGCGGCATCACGGGCGATACCCAGTATCTCTACATTAATACTTTGGATGATATTTCCGGTTTTACTGATATTCACCCATTCGTATGGTCTGCCTTCCAACGTCCCATTTGCCAGATACATTCCCCGAGCATCTTCCTGATAAGGCTTCAAATCTTCCAGCTTGGGACGTACATAGTTAGTTGCATGACTGCGTGCACCGGTATACATCACCGTAGGAGCCGGCGCCTTCTCTCCTCCTGCATGATCATAATATTCTCCTTTAATATATACCTCCGTTGCATGAGTTTTCCAATACATTTGCAAGCGGGAAGTAAGCCATTCAGGCCCTCGGTCAGCATACCGGTCAGTCCGTTGCTTTAACTTTTCAAACACTTCCTGTGCCCATGGTTCTTCCTTTATCAACTTCTGCGTTTCGGCTTTGCCCTTGTTATCCGTCAGATATCGGGGATGACCTTGTGACAGTTTTATCGACAAAAAATTCTCTTGTGCATATAATACACCTGTTATCAGCAAGCATATCAATAAAATAGTCTTTTTCATAATTCTATTCATTCTCTTTCACAAAAATACGTATCATAGAGCTATTCCACTCAATCCGAATGAATTATTTTATGATCCGCCTATTTAATTCATTATTTAAAGTCAACGAATATAAAATGTTTGCTTTACCGGCTCTGCTGTCTTTATCTTTGGATATGAGTTTTTTCCGTATTGCCAGGCTATCACAGTCACTTTCACCGGATAAGCAGCCTTAGGAGGAATAGCAGTTAATATCAATCGATTACCATCCACATAAGCCGGTCCCGATTCTACATAAAAATCAACCGACAAGCCACAACTGGAAACAGCAGATAAAGAAACGTACTTAGTACCACGCTTTATGTCCGGTAACGTTGCAAATTCAATATGTTGCGGCTGTCCTTCCCTATTTTTAACCGGAATTGTAATCTGAGCTTGCTGAACAGCCGGTTTATATTCTTTATCTCCCGGATGAGTTATTGAAAAAACAATATCCGATTTTTTGTCCGTCCATAAAGTTCCCCGATTCCATTGAATTCGAAATGTCACAGAATCAACTAAAACAGCCGGACCGGTAATCATCTGCAAGACAGGGGATTTTCCGGCATGACCAATAGATGCTCCGACAGGTAAATCAGTCCAATTGGAAAGTCGGGGGCTTTCTCCTGGAACAGTATCCAGAAAAACAGGAGTCAATTGAAATGTGATACCATCTTCCTGTGGCATAAAAGCCGGGTGAACTTGTAAATGAGTATTCTGTTGGGATACTGTTTTTCCGTTTTGAGACACACTTACCAATTGTGGCTTCATATCGTAATATCGGGATTGATACGCCAAAGTAGCCTCTATCATCTCACGATCAAAAAACCAAAAAGCTTGTGCAGGATCACCTTTAAATTGATTTACCGGTGCCGGAATACAAGAAGGTTTTTCATTTTTTTTCCATCGCTCCATCAACCATCCTTCCTTTGTCGGATCCACATGTCCATAGTGCATTGCCTTTTTAATATAAAGAGCTATATATTGTGCTTTTTCCGGGGTATAGGCAAAATGGCCTTCAGCAGGACAGGCCAACATACTTAAAGGTAGCAATGGATGTTCCTTACGTTCTTTCAAACCCTCATTGCTCCATGTATGTGCTGATTCATATTCTCCCATGGTTTCCAGACAAGGGATTTTATTGATGTTACGCTCACCCCAAATATCTGGACATAACCACTTATCACGATGATATGGCCATTGACCACTGACAGAAATACATGCCAATGTACGTTCCGGTTTATAGGCTGCAAGATAATAAGGCCAACTAGCAGCTGCCGAATGTCCTATAGCTATTAAAGGAGCTGTAGACAACTCTTTATATCCAGATTCTTCAGCAAGATCTGCCAAAAGACCATCCAAAGTTTCCCATGCCCCATCCGTAAAATCAAATCCGTGATTGAAAGAAGGACATACCCATATTTGAGCAACATCAAGTTCAGCCATACGCTGCCGGAAAACCTCATCTTCAAGGATAGAAATTTCCTCCATATTGTGTTGGGCAACCAAGATTGCTTTTACTTGTTCACACTGACTGGGAATCCACAAGTAAGCCCTTGACTCAGGATTCTTGGGATGAGTGCTAAAATTACGAACGGGTACGGACCATTGCCAGATTCCTGTTTGTGCGACAAGCGTAAATGATAAGAACCAACCGAATATTCCAAATAAAAATACATGTTTCATAGTTATCTTCACTTTTATTACAAAGACGAATCACAATCAAGAAACACTCAACTTTAGTTATGAATATCTTCCGGAGAGATGAGTAAAATTCTATCTTTGTACGTATTAAGCATATATACAAAACCTAGATAACATGAATAAACACACTTTATTTACAGTAGCCTCTTTCCTGTTTTGTACACAAGTATCAGGAGATACGCCGGATGGAATTTATCACAAAGGATGGATAGATTTCAACAAGAATGGAAAAATGGATCTATATGAAAATCCTAAAGCCCCACTGGAAGAGAGGGTACAAGACTTGCTCTCACAAATGACATTGGAAGAAAAAAGTTGCCAGATGGCTACCCTCTATGGTTCAGGACGTGTACTGAAAGATGCCCTGCCCCAAGACAATTGGAAAACAGAGGTATGGAAAGACGGAATAGGGAACATAGATGAAGAACATAACGGACTGGGAACTTTCAAGTCCGAATATTCTTTTCCCTACACCAAACATGTGGATGCCAAGCATGCCATTCAACGCTGGTTTGTAGAAGAAACACGTTTAGGCATCCCCGTAGATTTCACCAATGAAGGTATTCGCGGATTATGTCATGACCGGGCAACTTATTTCCCCGCCCAATGCGGACAGGGCGCTACTTGGAATAAAGAGCTGATAGCCCGTATCGGTGAAGTGGAAGCCAAAGAAGCTGTAGCGCTGGGGTATACCAATATCTATTCTCCTATCCTTGATATCGCCCAAGATCCTCGCTGGGGAAGATGCGTGGAAACATACGGAGAAGATCCTTATTTAGTAGGAGAACTGGGAAAACAAATGATTACCAGTCTGCAAAAACATAACCTGGTGGCTACTCCAAAGCATTTTGCAGTTTATAGCATTCCGGTAGGTGGGCGTGACGGAAAGACGCGGACTGATCCACACGTAGCTCCACGAGAAATGCGTACCTTATATATAGAACCTTTCCGGATGGCATTTCAAGAAGCCGGAGCATTGGGAGTGATGAGTTCTTATAATGACTATGACGGAGAGCCCATTACGGGAAGTTATCATTTCCTGACTGAAATATTACGTCAGGAATGGGGATTTAAAGGATATGTCGTATCGGACAGTGAAGCTGTGGAATTTATCTCCAGTAAACATAAAGTGGCGAATACATACGAAGACGGAATAGCGCAGGCTGTCAATGCAGGACTGAATATCCGTACCCATTTCACTCCGCCTGCTGATTTTATCTTGCCTCTTCGTAAAGCTGTTGCCGACGGTAAAATCTCTCAGGAAACTCTTGACAAACGGGTAGCCGAGATACTTCGTGTCAAATTCTGGCTGGGATTATTTGACAATCCCTATCGGGGTAATGGTAAACAAGCGGAACAAATCGTCCATAGCAAGGAACATCAGGCTGTATCATTGGAAGCAGCCCGTCAGTCACTTGTATTATTAAAAAATGAAATGAATCTGCTTCCTTTATCCAAATCGCTCCGTTCTATCGCTGTTATCGGTCCCAATGCCGATGAACGGACTCAGTTGATTTGCCGGTACGGCCCTGCCAATGCGCCTATTAAAACCGTTTACCAAGGCATAAAAGAACGATTGCCCCATACAGAAGTGATTTATAGAAAAGGATGTGATATCATAGATCCTCATTTTCCTGAAAGTGAAGTTCTTGATTTCCCGAAAACAACAGAGGAAGCTCGATTAATGGAGGAAGCCATTCATGCAGCCAAACAAGCCGAAGTGGTAGTGATGGTATTAGGCGGCAACGAACTGACAGTCAGAGAAGATCGTTCACGGACCAGCCTTAATCTTCCCGGAAGGCAGGAAGAACTTTTAAAAGCTGTCTGTGCAACCGGAAAACCGGTCGTTTTAGTGCTGCTCGACGGACGCGCTTCTTCCATAAACTATGCAGCAGCCCATGTACCTGCCATTCTGCACGCCTGGTTCCCTGGGGAATTCTGCGGCCAAGCCGTGGCAGAAGCTTTGTTCGGAGATTATAATCCGGGAGGAAGGCTTGCCGTGACTTTCCCAAAATCTGTAGGACAGATTCCCTTTGCTTTTCCTTTCAAACCGGGATCGGATGAAAGTTCTTCCACATCTGTTTATGGAGTACTCTATCCTTTCGGCCATGGTTTAAGCTATACGACTTTCAGTTATGGTGATTTGAAGATCTCGCCATTACGTCAAGGAGTACAAGGAGATATAAATATAAGTTGTAAAATCAAGAATACAGGAAAAATAAAAGGAGATGAAGTGGTACAACTTTATTTGCGGGATGAAGTCAGCAGCGTCACTACCTATACCAAAGTCCTACGTGGTTTTGAGCGTATCAGTCTGGAAGCCGGAGAAGAGCAAATGGTCCATTTCAGATTGCGTCCACAAGATTTAGGATTATGGGACAAGAATATGAATTTCCGTGTGGAACCGGGTAAGTTTAAAGTAATGATCGGCTCCTCTTCTACAGATATCAGACTGCACGGACGATTTGAAATTGCACCGTAATACAATTACAATTCATCGGCCTAATCCCTCCTGTTAGTATCACAAATAAAAATGATAAGGGCATTCAAATTGCAATACATACAGCCCTTCATTAAAACACCGGTAAAGAATCTGTTTACATCTATTTTATGTGTACACAGATTCTTTATCGGTGTCCAGGTATGACAAGCTCCGTTGATTTCGTTAGAAACCACAAGATGATTCATTCCGATTTTCAATCTTTATCTGAAGACACAGAGGAAGGAGGAAATTCTTCTATACCCCATTTTTTATTGGGTGTTGTTCCTAATTGTAACTCCAAAGTACCTCCTTTAATAAAATCCTCATGATAAAACCAACATTTATTCCACTTTTTTCCATTAAAGGAAGCACGCTGAATGTACATATTATCAATCGAGTTTCCTACCGTTATAATTTGAAATGTCTTGCCGGGATAATAACGGTTGTCCAAATGAATAGTAACTTTATCAAAAAGTGGAGACGTGATCTCATAAAAAGCTTTTCCGCACAGCCGCCATCTACTTCAAACAATCCGATAGCCATCAGGACACCTAACGCTCCCATCTGCCTGGTCCTCATCATCCCGATAACCTCCATAAGGGGTCACATCACTATAAGCGGCCTTGACCTTACGTACCATTTCTGAGTAAGCCAAGGTGCGCCTGCATAGTTAAACAAATGGGCCATTCCAGTCCCCGGTTGATTGCCATAGTCTGTCCAATTTCCTTCCTTTGTTTTATTAGAACGGAAAAATCCATACGGTTCACTTTTTTCAAAATTCGCATTCAATCTTTCAATATATTTGTCAGCACCTCCATAAAGTTCTATCAGTCCTGTCATATCGTGCGGAACATAGTGTGAATAAATAGCAGAATTACTCTCGCAGAATCCTCCTTTTTCCGTCAACTCCAACGGGTCAAAACAAGGTAACCAGTCGCCATCTATTCCACGAGGCTGCATATAGCCACTCTCCGGATTCCAAAGGTGACGATAATTCTTTGATCGTTTCATAAAAAACTCATAATCCTGTAATTTTCCCATTGTTTTCGCCATCTGAGCCAAACACCAATCCTGATAGGCATATTCCAATGTCATGGAAGCTCCGGTAATATGCATCCCTTCAACGTCTTTCCGTCCGTCAGGCACATACCCCCGTTCTTCATAATATTTCATACCGCCGGAATGGGCGGTCTTGCTATGCTCATAACCGGCGTGGTCGCGAATCCCTCCCACAAAAGCATTCTTTCGCAAACCTTCATAGGCCAGTTCCGCATCATAATTACAGATTCCTTTATTATAGGCTGAAGCGAAAAAAGAGACAGCCGGATCGCCAATCATCACATACGTATAATTTCCTCCTGATGGTCCACGGGGAATCAGACCTCCGTTTTGATACATATCTATCATTGTATTACAGAAATTATCCATAACTTCAGGATATGCCATAGACCAGAGTATGTTTAGTGACCAATGACTCCCCCACCATGCATCAAAGTTATGATGATTATACAAAGGTTTTCCATCTTCTCCTAAAGGAATTTGCCGTATGCGCGGAAAGTCGGAAGTCATATCCATATAATGTCCATCGGCATCACTGACTACATGGCGTCCCAATAAGGCATGCCACAAATCCGTATAGAGTTTTATTTGCTGTTCTCTGCTACCGCCTTCCACTTCTATCCTTCCAAGCCAATCATTCCATTCAGAAAAAGAGGCCTGTTTCACTTGCTCAAAATCCCAACCCGGAAGTTCTGCCAGCATATTCTTACGTGCCTGTTCTACACTGACATACGAAATCGCGACTTTCAGCATTACTTTTTCGTCGTTTCTTGTTTTAAACCGAACTGCCATACCGGCATTCTTACCCGATATTCTTTCCGGATTACTGTCAGGTTCCAGCCACCCCTCACGCCAAGACACTATTTCATCCATCGGTTTGCTCAATTGTGCGTAAAAATAGACAGGTGTATCCTTAGGACGGCGTCCCGTACGTTCCATAATTTCCCATCCGGCAATTTCCTTGTCACTTACTTTCCATACTTCCGAATAGGCCGTAGGCCCATGTGCCAGAAAAGCTCCCGTATCGAATAGAATATAACTGGAATCACTTTTCGGAAAAGTATAACAATGAAAACCTACACGCATAGTAGAGGTCAGTTCCGCCGTTATATCATAGTCTGTCAGCCTCACTTTATGATACCCCGGCTTAGCTATTTCTCCGTCATGAGTAAAGGCCGACTGATAGGCGTTCATTCCTAAATGTCCTTTAAATTCTCCAACAGTGGGCATCACTGCCACTCCGGACATCTGCCAATTATGAACATGGCTGAAACAACGTATTTGTTTTGAGCCATATAGATATCCCGATCTCCAAGAGTGCTCGGTATCCGTATCAGGACTGAGACTGACCATACCAAACGGACGACACGCTGAACTAAAGAAAAACCACCGGGAACGATGACTGTCAACAAAAGGATTCACCAAATCAATATAATTCTTGTCCTCATCCACTTTATCACAGATATCCATTCCGAATGTCCGACAAGTCAAGATCAAACCTATAAATATAAAAAAAATTCGTTGTAACCTATTATTTTCCGGAATCATAATTTTTGTTTCTTGTAGTTTCCTAATTTCTTATTTACGTCCTTTTCTGGTATCAGGCGCACAGCGGAACCGCCTGACGCTTTCAATTCAAAATTCAATTTTGTCATTGAATTTACTCTATATCGAGAACATTTTACTTTGGTACGTGTCTTTATTGACCTCTCCCCATCTGTATAAATCTCTGCAACATAATTTTTCCCCTCAGGAAGAAAATCCAAACTTACCGGCAATGCACGCGCCTCATTATTCGTTATCGAACCAATAAACCACTCTTCCCCTTTACGACGGCTATAGTGATAAATTGCCCGATTTCACCTTGTAATACTTTAGTGTCGTCCCACGTAGTATAAATATCATCAAAGAATTTCAATTCGGGTTCATCTTGAGAATCCGATGGTTTATCATACCAATACATATATTGCAGCGGACTATAATAAACAGCCGCCAACGCCAACTGATGCGCAGGAGTGGTCTGAATGGACTTTGAACGGGGAACTCCATAATTATCCTTATCCGTATTCAAACGGCCGAAATCCTGACGATAATAACAAATGGTATAATCTGCCGCTCCTGCCACAAATCGGGTAAAAGGAAGAGTGACATTATGGGTTGCATCCGGAAATTCCTCATTACCACGAATACCTTCCTGAGTCATCAGATTAGGATATGTACGACTGAATCCCGTAGGACGGTATTCATCATGTATATCAACCATCAAACCATAGTCAGCACATTTTTTTACCGCCTCATGCATCCATTTGGTCCACACTTGTGAACCGACTTGTACAAAACCGAATTTAAGACCTGCTATCCCCCAAGATTTATACAATGGAAGAATTTCATCCAATTGTTGTTGCAATGCACGTTGATTGACATACAGGATAACTCCTATTCCCCGGTTTTTGGCATAAGCTACCACTTCTTTCAGATTCAAAGCATTCACATTCGGATTTCTACGAGGATCCAATGTCACGGTAGTGGCATCAGATGCCTTGTCATATTCAAATCCATACCACCCAGCGTCAAAATGAATATATTGCAGATTGCGTTTTACTGCAAAATCCACCAATGCTTTCCCTCCTTCTGTTGTCAAGGTCACCTCACGCATCACTTTTCCGGGTTTTATCCACGAAGTATCTTTTATTCTACAAGAAGGATTCAGATTTAAAATTAAATCGTTGTGTTCCAATATCTGCCCCGGTTTATCGGCACACATAATCACTCTCCAAGGAGTATGATAAGGCGCAATATCTTCTACAGGACCGTACATGGCAGATTGAATAGTATTCTTTTTTTCAACAGATAATTTAAATTTAGTACGCACATAGTCCACCACTTGTGCTTCGCCCAAACATACATAAGGGCCTCCAGGCAATATCAGAAGCAATGGGCGATCTGATTCACCGGACCATCCTTCCAACGGTAAACATTCATAGGGAGTTTGGGCCCTAGCAGTGAAATAAGCCTTCGTTCCTTCCGGTAAAGTATATTCTGTGAGTTCATCGGTGATCTTCAAATATTGTCCACCGGGAAACCGATAACGGAATGCGATACCTTCATTGTATGCACGCACATCCAAAACCAATTTTTCACGGGAGTGCTGACGATTAATGACTACCGACCAAGCTTTATACCGATCTTTAATGGTGCTACGTTCTCCATACACAGGATGCCACACCGTATCCTGTTCAGCAGTTGTTATATCACCCAATGCCAATTGGTCACGCCAAACCACATTGGCATTAATACCTAATAAAGATGGCTTTATGGCTTCTTTATGATTCCAATTCACAGAATAATGCAGATTTCCCCCCTCATCACTTAAAGTAACTTGATACTTACCGTCCGGCGAGGACATCTTTATTTCTTTTGCCTGAAGAATGGATAAAGAAATGCCATCCATAATCCTAGTATACATAATATCTTCATCATTTTATTCTTTTATAAATCGTACATGTTTTACATATTGGTTCTTTTTCACTTTACTATTTTCTCCATCAATTACATTACCAAAATAACTCACTTTATCAAATGTTATGTTGGAAACATCATGTTCTTCATCAATTCCTTGAAGCAAAACAAATCCTCTTTCATTACAATAAGCTGTTTCTCCACCATACGTACTGATATTTTTAAAAGTAACATTATGAATAAATGGGCCATTGGATGGTACAACCACAAATTCTCCATAACCCCGACTACCTATACCACGTCTTCCCGAACCCACTTTTACATTATTGGGAGTAGGCTGCTTTAGAGGACGAGTTCCCACCAAATTCAATGTCGGAGTTAATTTAATCAAATTATAAGGAATCTCACCATTAATTTTTATATTTTCAAAAGTCAGATTCTCCATAACCATTTCTCCAGTTGGATGTAACCAAAATATTTGCACTTGATTACGATTGGGAAAATGGATCACATCGATATTCCGCGCTGTAAAATTTCGAATCGCAGGGCAACTGCTTTCTGTAGCAATTCTAAACACATTAGCAAAATCCACCCAAAATACACAATCTTCCACTAACATATTTTCTACAGATTTTGAAAGTTTTTCTCCTCCTCGGCGAGTGATTCCTTTAGGAGAAATTGCATCATCATCTGTACGGAAAAAGCAATTACGTACTGTTATATTACTCGAATTGCATGGATCCACACCATCATCATTACCAACCTTGAGCCAGCCAAGCGAACATGCTCAATCAATACCCGGTCACAATTCTGAGGAACAATAGTCCACCAAAAAGCACCTTTTAATATCACATCTTTCATTACGAAATTATTACAATTTTTCGCATTAATCATATAATCGGTAGGTCCAGCATTATGTTCCCAATCAGAGCAATCCAAAATACCTCGACCGCAAATAGTAATATTATCTCCAGTAGCTTCCACGCCCGCATTCACAATTGCTCCTCCAGCCAAATAAAGAGTCTGATTACTACTCAGTTTTATCAACCCATTCTCCGGGTTATGTACGCCCGGACCAAAATAAATGACATTCGGATTATCCTTAGAAGGAATATCTTTTTCTATCTCATTAGTTAATAGCAGTAAAGGACTGTTGCAACCATTTGGTTCAAAAGAAATGTCACAGGGTTTATCTAATTGAAAAATAGCCTCATCTTGATGAATAGAAGGACAAATACCATATTTATTGGGCAAGACTATCAACTTTTCTAAAGAGAATTTACTTTTTATTTTTACAGTAACACTTCCAGAAAAATCAAAATACGCAATTGAATATTTCTTATCATGATGTTGAGTTAAAGCCGTATATACGGGTATCAGTTTTCCATCTACTTCTATCACATAATCGACTGACAAAGTTTCAGATACAGGTGCAGGATATACCACCACCTTCGCATTTACACATACCATGGACAATAAAATCCATAAAGGAATAAATATTATTTTTCTCATTAATGTTTTCATAATATCTATATATTTTCAAATCTACAAAAAGATGTCTACACATTACAGAATAATAGATAACTCCATATATGTACTCAAAAATACATACTCACCCTCTTCATTATACAAATAATGTCCCAACACTATCAGCTTATTGTCGGGACATTATCTTTTTATATTATCAACACACTATTCCCAACCTGGATTATTACCTAGTTCCTGACCGTTAGACAAGGTATTCAACCATGTAATAGGAATAGGACGAAGTCCGTATTTACTCTTAAAAGTAGTTTCACTCAATTGGGTTTGAATTAATCCACCAGTAATATTTGTAACATCCCAATTGTATTTCAAAACTCTTTCAGCCAGTTTTCCTGTACGCTGCAAATCATTCCAACGGGGTGCTTCTCCATAAAGTTCCAATGCCCTTTCATCCAATACATTATCTAATGTAACAGTACCCGTATATTCTTGCATTCCACCTTCCGGAGCATTATTCATGGCACGTTTACGTATTTGATTTATATAATATAAAGCATTAGAATTATCTCCCATTTTAACAGCAGCCTCAGCAGCTATTAAATAAGTCTCGGCTAATCGAAACAAATAAATATCACGAGTTCCATTTTCTACTGTTCCCGAACTGTTGTACCGAGTATTACAGTCTTTAAATTTCCAAACAGGAAGCCAAGCACGTGATTTTGCGTTAAAGCTTTGATAACCGGTTTTATAATAATCATCATTTCCGGCATCAGCATAGGATCCCTCAGGATAATTATAGAAAAAACGTCCACGGTTATTAGCTGCCACTTTTTCAGCATCTGTATATTGTTTATAACCATCCTCTCCGGGAACAGGGAAATAAATTACGGTATCCCCCTTTGCTACATTAACCCCATTGGTACTCTCAAACCAATTCCTTCCATAAGCACGTCCATCTATAGAAGTAGCCGGATTACCATTCAACGGGCTCATAAAAGTAACCTCTGTACGTCTATCTTTCTTCCAGTCAAATAATAAATAACTATATTTGGTCGGCATTATAGAAGCATAATCATTACAATAAATCGAAGAAAAGCCCAAGTCAGTCCATCCTTCACGATAAACAAACAAATAGAATTCAGTCTGAATATTATTGTTCCATCCTGCTCCCGCAGAGAAATTAATATTGAAAATAATTTCATTGTTCTCTTCATTTGCCTGACGATGGACCATTGCATAATCATCCAACAATGTATGTCCAGAATTCTTAATTACATCTACAGCATCATCATAAGCTTTTTTAAAGTCATCAGCTTCTGCATAACTCTGATATCCTCGAGTCAAATAGACAAGGGAACGCAGATGTTTGGCCGCAGCTTTTGATACACGCCCATAATTTGCTGAAGTCTGCTTCATTGGCAGAGAAGAATCCATAACATCTCGTAAATCCGCCAGAATTTGCTGGTAAAAATCAGCTCCACTATTTAATTGTGAAATTGTAGAAGGCGATGTAGGCTCTTCTAATATCAACGGAGCTTGCCCCCAGTTTTTTACAATTTCAAAAAGATATAACGCCCGCAAGAACTTAGCTTCCGCAACTCGCTGGGCCAAGACCTCTTTATCAATACCATCGAAAATATCTTGATCCTTTGTAACTACCGTAGCAGCACGACCAATAGCAGCATTTACATTTTTCAAAGACTCATATAATACCTTCCACTGATTATAAACAGTGCCATTATCATTGGCATAATCCACTGTATACTGATTTAAAGCATTGGGTGCTGTTCCGTCATTCTGAGTCCCCAAATCCGTACCAAGTTGAGTCAACACAAAATAATTAGTTGTATTATAAACAGATTTTAATGTGGAATAAGCTCCATTAATAAGAGATTCATACCCTTCAGCCGTAGCATAATATTCTTCAGCAGACTGGCTAGACCAATCTTTTTCATCCAGAAAAGACGAACATCCCGAAACTGCGAATACAGACGCAAGCAGGAGACCTTTAGTAAAAATATTTCTTGTTTTCATATTATCCTAATTATTTGAATGATAAATTAATACCAAAAATCACATTTCTAGTCATTGCATCCGATGTATTAATACTAACATTTAACTGTTCAGGATCAACCACATCCTTTGCACACAAAATAAATGGATTTTGTACTGTTGCATATAGACGCAAATTACCCAACTTCATTTTCTCAAGAACTGAAGGCTTGAAAGTATATCCCAAAGTAATATAAGAGATTTTAAGGAAATTACTAGAGAACATTGTATGCGACATCTCTGATTTCGCATTCCCCCATGATCCTGCTTTACTTCGATAAGTACCCATATTACTAGGCTGTGCAGAGGCATTAGTAGGATTCTCCGGAGTCCAATAATCTTTTCTTAAATTATTAAAATTGAGATTGTTGTTTTCCAATGCATACGAAACATAGAATTGGTTTCTAGCTCTCGCACCAGCCTGGAAAGCTGCTTGAAATGACAAGTCGAATTCCTTATATGTAAATGTGTTAGTCATACCACCTGTCCAGTCTGGAGTACGTTTACCATCAATCACACGGTCCTTATCATCAATTACACCATCCTCATTCAAATCCAAAGGTTTATATTGTCCTGGTTTACAACCATATTTAGCAGCTTCTTCAGCTTCATCCAACTGCCATACTCCCACTGTTATCAAATTGTAATTTATATCAATAGGTTGACCGATAATCCAAAGATTACTATAATCACCACTCATACCCGCTAAAGACGAACCACGAGAAATCAGGTTTTCCTTATATTGCAAATCTACAATTTTATTTTTGTTATAGGCAAAGTTCAGACTCGTTCTCCATGAAAAATTCTTAGTACGAATATTATCGGAATTAATATTCACTTCAAAACCTTCATTTCTGACAGATCCAACATTCGCTTTCACAGAAGAATAGCCCGTCGTAACAGGTATCGTCTTATTCATAATCAAATCTTCTGTCAAACGATTATAGTATTCCACACTACCTGAAATACGATTATTCAAGAATCCAAAATCAAGACCTACATTGTACTCTGTAGTACGCTCCCATCCTAAATCCAAATTCCGCAAATTATTGGGAACATAACCAATAGACTCGCTTGAACCGAATGTATAATATTTGGCACCACTGATAGATCCCCGTGTCTGATATGCGCTTACATTATCATTACCAGTCTGACCATAGCTTAAACGCAACTTCAAATTGCTCAACCAAGACAGGTTTTTCATAAATTCTTCACCTGACACTCTCCATGCTACAGCAGCTGATGGAAAACTTCCCCACTTATTGCCTTCAGCTAATTTTGACGAACCATCAAAACGAACACTTACTGTTACAAAATACTTATCCTTATATACGTAATTGGCACGTGCTAAATAAGACATCAAATTTGTTTTGGTAAAACCTGAAGAAGAAGTATTACTTGCCGACCCTCCTGCCAAATTGTACCACAAAGAATTATATGACAATCCATTACCAACTCCTCTCAATTTTTCATCTTGTGACTGCTGCATTGAAAATACTCCGGTCAAATCGACACGATGATCTTTCAACTGAAAATTATAATTCACAAGATTATCCCATACCCAATCTACATAACTGTTTTTTGCGTAATTACTGGTTGCCTTATTTTGTCCTTTATTAGCCTTCGTATATTTACCTCTATATTGACCTATTTCTTCTAGATTTATATCTGGAGAGAAAGTCGTTTTCAATGTCAAACCCTTCACCGGAGTAATCGCCAAATAAATATTACTCAAAAGATTGTATTTTTTTGTTTTATTCAGTTCATTCTTCATAGTGGTCAATGCATTATACTGCCCATTGGAATAAGCCCACATTTCTTCCCCTGTAACCAAGTCAGTAGGATGATAAGTAGGACGCAGACGGAAAGCATCCTGCAAGAGATCCGAATTACCTGTATCGCGTACAGAATGAGTTCCATACATATTAATTCCAAATTTCATATATTTACTAGGCTCCACATCCACCACTGCACGAAGATTATAACGAGAATACTCCTGAGGCTCTAACATACCATCTTCAAAATAATATCCAGCAGACAAAGCATAAGTAGCCATCTCATTACCTCCGGTAGCCGATATGGTATGATTCGTCATAAAAGCCGGCGTGGAAACCGCATCTACCCAATCAAAATAATTGCCATCTTGAATGGCCTTCAACTCCGAGGCCGTGAAAATCTTACTATCATCTACATATTCATTATTATTTCCAGCTCTTTTCGCTTCCCGCGCCAACTGCACATATTCTTCACCTGACATCATATCAGGCATATTCGTATATTTTCTATATCCGGCATACCCGCTATAATCTATTTTTACTTTGCCTATCTTTCCTCTTTTCGTAGTAACCATTACCACACCATTGGTAGCACGAGAACCGTAAATCGCTGTAGATGAGGCATCTTTCAGGATATCAATCTTTTCTATATCATCCGGATTCAGATTAGATAAAGAAGCACCTGGCACACCATCTACCACAATTAATGGTGATGTACTTCCACTAATTGTATTCAAACCACGAATCAGAATATTATATTCACCACCCGGTTTACTGTTCGAACGCTGTATCTGTACACCCGGCAAAGCTCCCTGCATAGCTCCTACTGCATCTGTTCTACCACTCCTTATTAAATCTTGAGTAGAAACAGAAGCTACTGCACCAGTCAAATCAGATTTCTTCACAGATCCATAACCTACTACTACTACTTCATCCAATAATTCAGTATCTTCTTTCAAAACAATTTTGAAAGAACGATTGGAACCAATACTCAGTTCCTGAGTTTGGAAACCCACATAAGATATCTGCAACTTATTAGAAGGAGATACATTCAAGTTAAAATTACCATCCAAGTCAGTCACAATACCATTAGCAGTCCCTTTTTCCATTACTGTAGCCCCTATTATGGTTCTCCCTGCAAATCAATTACTTGTCCCGTAATCTTCACTATATTCTGTAATACCTCTTGATTGATCGGAGAGGATAACCCAGTACCTGTTTGCTCTGCAGCCAATTCGCCAAATGGCAAACAGATCAACGATAGAAACATCAAAAATTTGTCTTTGTTGTTCATAATACTAAAATATTAAAGTTAATAACATTATGCCGCTCTTGCTTCTTAAACGAAAAGACTTCCCTCTTCACTCAAATCAAAAAAACATTTTTTATACCTTATCGGCATTAAAACTCCAAATCCGCTACCGAACGAATCCATTCCACATCTAGCCCTTCACCTCCGGTTTCACCAAAATCCATTAATAAAGTTACGTTAGTAAGGCCTTTTGAGAATTCTGTTCCATTATTAGATTTTGCTCCATGAATACTAAACACATATATATTCCCATCCATTATTTGAGCGTCCGACTCTCCAAACACCCAAAACTCAGGAGCACTCATCACGTTATAGCTCAGAGCAAACCAGTTTTTATTATGATTTTTAGGTAAATGAGATATTTTTATTGCAATATAGGGATAAGATCCAGCATCATACATGATCCCCTTTTTTTTACAGGATATACCTGAAGACATCAACATCATCTTATCATCTTTTAATTTTAATGAAGCTGCCGCAAACTGCCATCCGAATAAATTCTCTTTCAAGTTTTCATTTATCCGACCTTTTCGTTCTCGTTCCCCATCCTTTCCCAAATAAAACAATAAAGTTCCGAATCCGGGATTATCACAGGTAAATCCGGCTCCTTCAGGACGGATACGATTCAATACCATTTTAGTATATGGCATCTCCATCTTTTTCCGTTCCACATAATGATTATAGGGCAATTCAAATACAGCCTGAACTCTCCCATACCAGCCTGCCCCAAAGACTGCCAATTAGAATATTTTCCTGTCAAATCTTTCCACACATGGAAAGGCACATCATATCCTAAATTAGATTTTGATAAATATTCACACCCCTTCATAATCCTATTATCTAAAGCTCCATATAGATCATCCCCTTGATTCCAAGCCACTTCTGCTATTTCAGCCAGACAACCTATACCAAGCATACAATGTGCTTGATCCCGACCACTTTCTTGTATCTGCCCTGTTTCTGCCACATAATTAGGTAAAGTACCATTATCTTTTCCATGATAAAAGAAATCAAGAGCATCATCATAAAGTTTTGTATCATTTAAAAATACGGAAATACCTATCTGAGCTTTCGTTACAGCTATTCCCCAATTACCATTGGTGTAAGGTTTCGTTTTATAGAACTCTGACAATATAGGAAGAAATACATTCCTGAACATGGCTTCTGTCTGTTTAGTATCCTTATATGTCCAACCATTCTCATTATGCTCTTCCACATAAGTATAACGCATTATCTCTGCAGCATTCACTAATATGAATCCTTGCAGACCAGCACAAAGAGGTGCATCCATAGGAAATATTTTTTCTAATGTTGCTGCATAATTCCGGATAATTTCCATTGCTTTATCAGCGTGCCGCCTATCTTTTGTAATATTCCACATGATAGCATTATAATAAGCTGCGTTAAAGTCATCCTCACAAGGAGATTTAGTATATCCGTATTCACCACTCCTACTGATAAAGCGGAAAGGCCCCTGGATACAATAATGATAAGAAGCCTCCGGTTCAGCCTTCAATTTATTAAAAGAACCCATCGAAGGATTAACATCATTTTTCACCAAGCCAGCAATACGCCTCAAAGCTTCCGACGAATGCAAAATGCCGGGATGGACAAAGTCTTTTGCCCAACCTCCCACTGACAGGCAAAACAACAAATAGAATAAGATGTATTTTTTCATAAGTATTATAATTTATAACTCCATTATTTTCAAAGAAAAACCTCCTGAACGTTGTAACATAAAACTAAGTTTTGTTTTTAAAGTGATTTTTCGAGTCGTAATTTTTATTTTTCCAGGAACTTCAACATCATCAGTGTAAATTGTCGCTATATACTTTTTATCAGAAGAAAGAAATGAACAATCTAATTGCAAACAGCGTGCGTTGGTATTGGTTATTCCTCCCACATACCAAGTTGTTCCCGAACGGCGTGCTACAACAGCATACTCTCCTATTTCCCCAAGCAAGAACTTTGTATCTTGCCACACCGTGGGAATATTCTTCCAAAAGTCCAATTCCGGTCGTTTATGTTCACCGGTAAGTTTTTCATTCCAGAACAGAAATTGAGCCGGACTATAATAAATGACAGGTAAAGCTAAACGATGGGCAAAGGTTGTTTGTAAATCCTTACGAGTATATCCGGGCGTATAATCTCCGGCACCAATGGTAAAACGAGTAAACGGCAGCATTGTATTATGGTCTGCATCAGGAACTTGTTCATTGCCATGTATTCCTTCTTGTGTCAGCAAATTGGGATAAGTACGACTAAAACCATTCGGACGGTAAGCATCGTGAATATCTACCAGCAGATTATATTTTGCAGCTTTAGCCACTATACTTTCTATCCATTCTTGCCATTCTTGATTCCCAACATTCACAAAACCGGGTTTTATCCCTTTTATTCCCCATTTTTGATAAAGAGGAAATATTTTATCCGCATAACGTTCCAAGCCCTGGCGATTGACATATAAGAACAAACTAACTCCTTTTTCTTTTCCATAGTTAATAACTTTTAGCAAATCCAATCCCGGATGTCCAGGTATTGGCTGTCCGGTTGCAGGGTTGGTCACATTAACAATGGAAGGATCGGATTTATGACTATTTGCCAAACCGTACCATCCCCAATCCAAAATCATATATGATATCCCCATTGAAGCACAATAATCAATCATCTTCAAACACTCCGGGGTTGAAATTGTCGTTTCCCTCATAACTGTTCCCGGCTTTATCCAAGAAGTATCCGCCAATTTGCAAGATTCATTCAAATTATACAACAAATAATTCTGTTCCATTAGTTTACCCGGCTCATCAGCCAAACTTATAACACGCCACGCAGTGACCATTCCTCTTTCTCCCTTAGCTTCACCCCGTAAAGAGATGCGTAAAATATTCTCCTTCCTATAAGGAGCCTCCAAATAAGCACGTGGATAATGGTTATTCCCAGCTTCCATTATAGCACCATAAACTCCCTGCGGAGTTTGACATGTCAATGGAAGTTCACAATCCGTTTTTACTTCAAAAGGATATACTTTATAATATTTGCCTTCATGTCCATGAGACTCCCATACCGAAGTGTTTTTGGGAAAAGCAAATTCGGTAAGTTCCTTGTCAATTACCACTTTTTCAAAGCCACTCTGATAAGGTATCTCATATCTAAAAGCTATTCCCTCATTATAAGTGCGAAAGATGACATACAATTTCCTATATGGATATAATGTTTCTTCCAACATGACCTTCATCTCCCTATACTTATCGGGATATTCTTGCTTCTCACCATAGCAGGGTTTCCAAACAGAATTATGTTCGGCATATTCAATATCAGAGACTTTAAAATAATGTTTCATTTCAGCCGTTCCAAGTAAATCGAACCCCATGCGTGATGGAAGTAAAAACAAATGTTTATCATATAAAACTTCATAATAAGGAGTTCCCTCGGGATACATTCTCTGATTTCCTGGTGATACTTTTTCCGACAAGAAGAATCGCACATTAATTTTACCATCAGGTGAGAACACTTCTTGCGCCTTCACACCAATAACCCAACATATTGCTAAAATTCCTAAAAATAGTCTTTTCATATTATCATCAATTTAAGAGCATAAATAAGAGTCAATATATTTTCGTAATACATTACGGGCAATATAAACCTGGTTTTCAACCGTACGAAGAGACAGACCTAAAAGATTACTTATTTCTGAATTCGAAAGTGATTTTCTACTTTTCATTACAAATATCTGTTTACATTTAGGTGGTAAAGTATCTATTCCATTTTCAACTATTATAAAAAATTCTTTAGTAAGCAACTCATTATATTCACCAATACTGACTTCTTCCCTTTTTTTATCACTATGTGCAGTTTCATAATGCTGCACAATCTGTTTATGACGCAACATATCAATACTACGATTATAGATAGCAATATAAATACATTTTAATGCAGCCATTTCAGACACAAAATAATTTGTTTGCTGAAACAATCCTGTAAATACATCCTGCACTACATCTTCCGCATAAAATTCATCAGATAGCACTTTTCCGGCATATCTAATAAAACTATTCCTATATTTTCCATAAATTCTCTCCAAGGAGATATCCCCTTTTTGATAAAGACTGGTATTAACAGATTGTGTATTCATAATATAGATGGATTAACAATGGTTTTATAAATTAGCCAAAACAGATTGTTTCTCTTTCAAACGTTTCAATCGTACCAATGCTTCCAAATAATAGTAATCTGCATAACTAATAGAAGCATCAACTTCCCATCCTTTTTCATGTGCCCAACCGAATGCAATAAAAAAGCATCTTTTTTATTTCGAGCCTGGTATGCCGGAGAGGATAGTATCTAAAGCATTTCCACAGCCTTATTCCGATAGAAAAATGCAGAATCACTATCATTTATATAGGTAGAAAGTTCCAATAAAGCAGAGGCTGTTATGGCAGAAGCCGATGCATCTTTCGGTTCACCTGAGGATAATTCCGGAGCATTAAAATCCCAATAAGGAATCATGTCCTCAGGAAGACGGGACAAATAGACATCCGATACCTTCCGAGCAAAATCCAAAAAACGCACATCATGTGTTTCACGATATACCATGGTATATCCATAAATAGCCCATGCCTGTCCACGGGCCCACATAGAATCATCACTCAATCCTTGATGGGTAACTCCTTTTATAAAATGACCATCCAGCGTATCATACACCGCTACATGATAACATGAATAATCTTTACGGAATTGATGTTTCATAGTCGTTTCCGCATGTTTACAGGCAATGTCATACAAATACTGCCCCCCTCCATTCCGCGCAGCCCAAAACAAAAGTTCCAAATTCATCATATTATCAATAATAGTATTGTGCGGCCAGTTTCCTTTTCACCATTCCAGGCCAAGATAAAATAGTACCCACAACAGGATTATAAAGCATAGCCAAAGAATCTGCGGCATGCAGCAATCCTTCCTTATATTCCGGTTTTCCTGTCAAACGATAACCGTTGCCCAAACTACACATCATAATAAAACCGGAATCATGACTCTTTGCTTTCCTGTAAGCCAAGGGAGCAATCATATCGGTTACTTTTCCTGCTGCTTCCCTCCACATATTATCCTTAGTATCCTCATATAAATACCAAAGGATACCAGCCAAAATCCACAAGTCCAAGAGCCTGCCTGTGTATAACGCCATTTAATACTATCTAAATCCATAGAATTAGGAATTTTATCTAACGAAGGAATAGAAACCAGCGTCCGCATAGCCTGAGACCGGCAATACGCAATTTCCGAATCAACAGGAAAATCATCAGTAGCAGTCGTTTTACACGAAAAACATCCTATGCTAACTAAAAAGATAAAAACAAGAGTAAAAAAAAGTTCTGCTTTTCATAATCGTATCAGTTTCTTTAATGGATAAAAATATTTTTCTATCAGCAAAATTAGAAACTGAAATGTCTTTTCAACCATCTTGTAAAGTAGGATTAATCCCAACTTACTAGATGAAACAAAAAGACCATACAGCACTATGAATCAACAAATTACACAACAAGAAAGAGAGTTTCAAAAAAATATGAAACTCTCTTCTTCTATCCAATCACTAGAGTAACACCCCTATTCCAAACGCTACTTTATAAATATCCCATGTTCCTTTATATATTCGGCAGGTGACATTCCCTTAAACTTCTTAAACGAACGAAAAAAAGAAGTACGGGAACTGAAACCACATTGTTCCGACAAAGAAACCAAGGTATATCTGGAGGCAGACTTATCCTGTATTCTTTTTATGAATTCGTCTATCCTATATTTATTAACATAATCCGTGAAACCAATATTCATAAACATATTCAGCACTTGGGACAACTCTCCAGTATTACATTTCACCACTTTTGCCACATCCTGCAACTTTAAATCAGGATTCAAATATAACCGATCTTTTTCCATACACTCATTCAGTTTCCCAATAATGAGCATGGCCGTTTTCTCTTCCATCCTTGATTTTTGATATTTTTCTTTCCGGTTTTCTTCGGATGGTTCCGTCTTTTTATTTATATATTCCTTCATTGTGCGATACTTCCCCAATAACCCGGAGTAAAAATAAATAAGAATACAACAAACGACTACACTTAACACCACAATCCATCTTATAAAAGGCGTATTTCCGGCAACAACCACCCTTACCGCTTTTATTGCTGCAGGATTGGAAGCCGCCCTGACCCTAAACATATAATCGCCAACAGGAAGTTCTGTATAAGAAACCTGATTTCCTTTCATCAAAGTTTTCCATTCCTTATCATATTCTTCCAAACAATACTCGTATAAATCCGTATTCTCCACTGCATAATTCAAGGCTGAGAAAGTGAATGAAATATTATTATCATTTACAGACAGAAACACCTCATCTATAAATGGAGCAGAAACGGGCATTAATGTCTCTCCCGGGCACAAAGGTCTGCCTGCGACTGAAATGGAAGTAATCACGGGAGGCTGGACCTTTTTTGTTCCTATCTCACTCCAGCTCTTTACTGCATCATAACAGACCAATCCTCGTTCATTTCCCCACCAAACCGTATTATCATCCGTTATCTGTACCGGAGAATTAAAAATATATCCGGGAATGCCATCGTATAACGAAAAAATCTTATGATAATTTTCCTCTTCCTTTATATATAGTAACCCCCTCTGAGTAGCAAACCATAATCCGCCATTCTTAGGATCTTCCACTATGCTCATCACAGAATTATTCGGTAAGAATCATTGATCGTGATGTGTTCAAATGTCGTAAAAGACTCATCTACCTTAACCACCCCCTCCTTATCATCACAAAACCACAAATTCTTCTTTTTATCCTCATAAATGAACCGTACACTTTTAGTATATGGCAAAACATGTTCCGGAAAAACATCCGATTTAAATACTCCATCAACCCTATCATACATAAAAACGGCTCCCCCCGTGCCCAGCCACATCCTGCCCTTCGAATCTGCCTTCAATGAAAAAACAGAATTAACCGACAAAGAAGAATTACGACTGTTATAAACCTCATATTCCCCTGTCAAATGATCATATACATACACACCTTTCGAACTGCCGATCCATAATTTATTATTTACATCCCTTTCATATCCATTAAATGACCCTTGCATAAAACATTGATCTGATTGAAGAAAGGAAAGTTCACCCGTATTCCTGTGAAGCAAGTACAAGCCCCCTCCATAAGTTCCAATTAAAAAATCCCGATTGAAAGGTTTTACAGACAAAATTATATCCGAACGCAAAATGGAATTCCGGTGTGTATAATGCCTTATCCTTCGTTCCATTTCAGAAATATAATAAAGTCCGTCACGCGTGCCTATTACTTTTTTCCCATCTGCATCCACCCAAAAAGCACGTACATTCATATTATAAGAATTAAAAAGCTCTGGATAAGAATAAACAGAAAAGAAACTTCCATGAGCCGGAGTATAACTTAATCCGCCCATGTAAGTACCTACAAAAAGCATATCATCCTCTTTCAACAAAGAATAAACTGCATTAGAACAAATAGCATCCGCATTCGAAGTATGCTCTATAGCCGACAACTCTTTTCCTGTAGACGCACTGATTATTCTAATACCGCTTCCATTTGTTCCCACCCATATCTCATCATTAACAGCAATGATACTTTTTATATATCCATTTTCCACTTCAGGACAAATAGAAAAAGCCGTCTTACCGATATCAAAAACAAGCATACCATTGCCGGCTGTTCCTAAATATAGCTTTTCTTTTAAAAGAGTCAGACAAGAAAAATAATTAACAAACCTCTCATCACCCTGATATGTATAGACTTCCGATTGACCAGTTACAATATTATATTCTATCAAACCACCTTGTGAAGTCAGCCAAAAAGTATCTTTATGTCCTTCAACAATGCCAGTGAGAAAATTAGTAGAAGACAAAGCATTTGATCCGAAAAGCACCTTCCTGAAAGTATTCTCCTGATAGATAAAAAGTCCGTGAGTTGTTCCAACCAGTAATCGCCCTGTCTGGCTTACAAATACTGATCTAACTTCCAACGACTTTGTATCCAAAGTGACCAATTTCACTTGGTCTGTTTTCCTATCAAGTCTCCATAATCCTTTATCTGTACCCACCCACAAATAAACAGAATCTGTTTCGGCTATGGAAAAAATGGTACGTCCTGAAAACTGAAGAAAACTTTTCACATTGATACCGTCAAAACGATCTAATCCGGTCTGGGTGCCCAACCAAGTAAAGCCTCTTTTATCTTTATAAATAGTATTAATAATATTGTTAGACAGGCCGTCTGAAATAGTAATAGTACGAAAAGTTAAATTCGGAAGGTCAACGGCCGGTAAGGATACAGGTAGCCATAATAAAATTGCCACCCAAAGATATAATCTATATAGCCATAAATTCCCTTCCATATAGAATGCGTTTTTCATAATTCAGCAAAAGTTACAACTTTGATTGATATGAGTAGCAAATCTACATAAAATTATTCAAATATGATTCTTTATGAGAAGAAAAATAAGTCCACATAAAATAAAAGAAAAACAAGACATCCATGAAACAAACTCACAAATACCTTGTTTTGTGTAGCGGGACCCGGGATTGAACCGGGGACTCATGATTATGAATCATGCGCTCTAACCAGCTGAGCTATCCCGCCATCGTTTTTTAAAAAGACCGCCAAGAGTGGAAGCCTCTCAACAGTCTAATATTGCTCATTGTAGCGGGACCCAGGATTGAACTGGGGACCTCATGATTATGAATCATGCGCTCTAACCAGCTGAGCTATCCCGCCATCGTTTCTCAATTGCGGGTGCAAAGATAGAAGGTTATTTTGAATATTGCAACATTTCAGAGAACTTTTTCTTGTAAAATTCGTTTTTAAAGAGAAAAACAGCTTAGTATGTGGCTAATAAATATTTCAAAAAACATAGCATTTATTATGGCAAATAAGAAAATTTGGCTTAATTTGCCACCGAAACTTTAAAAAGCTAACCTATGGGAAAAGAAAAAATTCGTTTGGAGTACATGTTGAAAGCCGGATCCGGTAATATTGTATGGTCTATTATTAGTACCCCATCCGGCCTGGAAACATGGTTTGCAGACAAGGTGACATTCAAAGACAAAGTATTCACCTTTTATTGGGGAAAAACAGAAACACGGCAAGCTGAAGTAACAAACTTCCGGGTTAACAGTTTTATACGCTTTCGATGGCTGGATGATGAAGATCCTAAAGCCTATTTTGAATTGAAAATGGTCTATAACGAACTGACCTCTGACTATATGCTGGAAGTGATTGATTGGGCAGAACCCGATGAAGTAGAAGATATGAAAGAACTTTGGGATTCCGAAATAGAAAAGCTAAAAAGGGTAAGCGGACTGTAATTCTATAAAAATATGCAAAACTTGTCTTTGCTCTCCGTTTTTATGCTAATTTTGTGCCTTGATAGTTGCACAAAATGAAATAATGCTACGCATAAAAAAATTAGATATATTTATCCTAAAGAGCTTTTTGATGCTCTTTATAGGTACTTTTTTCATCTGTCTCTTCATCTTCATGATGCAATTTTTATGGAGATATGTAGACGAGTTGGTCGGAAAAGGATTGGAGATGAGTGTTTTAGCACAGTTTTTCTTTTATTCTGCTCTGACCTTAATACCTTTGTCCCTACCTTTGGCAATTTTATTAGCCGCCTTAATGACATTTGGTAACTTTGGTGAAAGATATGAATTGCTGTCTATGAAAGCAGCGGGTATTCCCTTATTGAGGATCATACGTCCACTGATTATTTTTTGTACTTTCCTGTGTTGTACCTCGTTTTATTTTCAAAATGTCATAGCCCCCAAAGCGCAGATCAAATTGCTTACTTTACTTGTATCCATGAAGCAAACTTCACCAGAACTGGATATTCCGGAAGGTGTATTTTACGACGAAATTGAGGGGTATAATATATATGTAAAACAGAAAGACCGTGAAACAGGAATGCTAAAAGATGTACTGATCTACAACTTTTCAGATGGGTTTGAAAACGCTCACATTATATGGGCTTCCGAAGGAAAAATGGAGATGACAGCAGACAAACAACATCTTTACCTACATCTGTATAACGGAGAACAGTTCGAAAATCTGAAATCGCAGACCATTTCATCCAATAATGTCCCCTATCGACGTGAAACCTTCAGAGAGAAACATACCATTATTGAATTTGACGGCGGATTCAACATGGTAGATGGGAGTTTTTTAAGTGACCGTTCGGACAGCAAGAATATGATTGAAATCAGCCAGTCCATCGACTCGCTGAGCCACCGCGCCGACAGTTTGGGAAGAAGCATGTACAATGAAATAAAAGCCTCGACTTATCGCAATATCATATTATCGAAAACAGACTCCGCAAAAATAGTTGAAACAAACAGCAAAATCAATGTAGACAGTCTATTCAATTCCTATACTTTAGCTGAAAAAGATAAGACACTGGGTAGTGCGGCGGATCGCACCGAGTCACTGGCCAGTGAATGGAACATGAAAAGTTATCAAACTACAGATGCGGACAACAATATCCGAAAACACGAAGCCGACTGGCACAAAAAAATCACCCTCTCTATAAGTTGTTTGATTTTCTTTTTCATCGGTGCGCCTTTGGGAGCCATCATCCGCAAAGGAGGTTTAGGAATGCCCGTAGTGGTATCCGTCTTGATTTTCGTAATCTATTATATCATTGATTCCGGGGCTACCCGAGTAGCAAAAAGCGGTGAAATGAATATGGTATTAGGTGTTTGGATGAGTACCATTGTATTGGCACCTATCGGAGCCTTCTTTACTTATAAGTCGAATAATGACTCAGTGGTATTCAATGCCGAAGTATATATCAATTTCTTCCGTATGCTGTTAGGTCTGCGCCCCTCGCGCCATGTATTCAAAAAAGAAGTTATTATAGAAGATCCGGACTATCCACGCATACAAACAGAACTGGAGAAACTATGCAACATCTGTAACGAGTATGCCATCAAGCATAGACTGGCCGACGCACCTAATTATATCCGCATCTTCACCAACAAAGGACATGATGACATCATAGCCGATATCAGCGCCAAAATGGAACTACTCATAGAAGAATTATCCAACAGCAAAGATGGAGTATTACTGGAATACTTAAATAGATATCCCATTTTGTCCACCAAAGCTCACAAAAGTCCGTTTGACAACCAATGGCTGAATTTACTCGCAGGAATCATTGTACCAATAGGCCTGTTCTTCTATTTCCGCATTTGGCGGTTCAGTATCCGGCTGGATAAAGATTTAAAAAACATAATCAAGACCAACCGTGAAATTAAAGAAAGAATAAACAATAAATCATTTATAATTTGACTATGGAAGAATTAAAACTAAATACCATCGAAGAAGCGATAGCTGACTTCCGTGAAGGTAAGTTTGTCATTGTAGTGGACGACGAAGACCGTGAAAATGAAGGCGATTTAATTGTTGCTGCGGAAAAAATTACTCCCGAACAAGTCAATTTCATGCTGAAACATGCGCGTGGCGTACTTTGTGTACCTATCACTATTTCTCGTTGCAAGGAATTGGAATTACCTCATCAAGTAGATACAAACACGTCAGTTCTAGGTACTCCTTTCACTGTAACTGTGGATAAGCTGGAAGGTTGCAGTACCGGAGTTTCTATCTACGACCGGGCCGCCACTATCCGTGCTCTTGCCGACCCCACCTCCACTCCCGAAACATTCGGACGTCCGGGGCATGTCAATCCATTATATGCACAAGACAAAGGTGTACTGAGACGTGCCGGTCATACAGAAGCCTGTATAGACATGGCACGGCTAGCAGGACTCTACCCTGCTGCCGCATTAATGGAAATCATGAGTGAGGATGGAACCATGGCTCGTCTGCCCGAACTAAGAAAAATGGCCGATGAATGGGGGCTGAAACTAATTTCAATCCGTGACTTGATCGCCTATCGTCTAAAGCAAGAGTCATTAGTAGAAAAAGGGGTGGAAGTGGACATGCCGACTGAATACGGCCATTTCCGTCTGATACCTTTCCGCCAGAAAAGTAATGGTTTAGAACATATCGCTATTATAAAAGGTGACATAAAAGAAGGAGAACCCGTTTTGGTACGCGTGCATTCTTCTTGCGCCACCGGTGATATTTTCGGATCCATGCGTTGTGACTGTGGAGAACAACTGCACAAAGCATTGCAAATGATCGAAAAAGAAGGAAAAGGCGCTGTTGTTTATTTAAACCAAGAAGGAAGAGGCATAGGACTAATGGAAAAAATGAAAGCCTACAAATTGCAAGAAAATGGTGTGGATACTGTAGAAGCTAATATCCTTTTAGGACATCAGGCAGATGAACGTGATTATGGAGTCGGAGCACAGATACTACGCAGTATAGGCGTCACCCAAATGCGTTTGCTGACAAATAACCCTGTCAAACGTGTAGGATTGGAATCATACGGTTTGTCCATAGTTGAAAACGTTCCTATTGAAATCACGCCTAACAAATATAACGAGCGTTATTTAAAAACCAAAAAAGACAGAATGGGACATACATTGCACTTTAACAAATAAAAAAGCTATAACTCAGACGAAATCACATCATTTTTCATGCGATTTCGTCTGTTTTACTTTCATAATTGAGATATTATCCTTTATTTTGCAGCAAGTAAACTTAAACACATTAAAAATAATAGCAATGAATCAATTATCAGATCGTTTGAATCGTTTGTCTCCTTCAGCAACATTGGCCATGTCCCAAAAAAGTAATGAGTTAAAAGCCCAAGGAGTTGATGTCATTAATTTAAGCGTGGGTGAACCGGACTTCAATACCCCGGACCACATCAAAGAAGCAGCAAAAAAAGCAGTAGATGATAACTTTTCCAGATATTCTCCAGTTCCAGGATATCCTGCACTTCGCAATGCAATCGTAGCCAAACTGAAGAATGAAAACGGATTAAACTATACAGCTGCACAAATCTCCTGTGCAAACGGTGCCAAACAATCTGTTTGTAATACGATTATGGCTCTAGTTAACAACGGTGACGAAGTAATAGTCCCGGCTCCCTATTGGGTAAGCTATCCTGAAATGGTAAAATTAGCTGACGGTACTCCTGTTATTATTACTGCCGGTATTGATCAGGATTTCAAGATTACCCCTGCACAACTAGAAGTAGCGATTACTCCCAAGACCAAAGCATTGATTCTTTGCTCACCGTCAAATCCCACCGGTTCTGTTTATACCAAGGAAGAGTTGGCTGGCTTGGCCGCTGTTTTGGCAAAGCACCCGCAAGTATATGTTATAGCCGATGAGATTTACGAACATATCACATACAGTGGCAAACATGAAAGCATTGCCCAATTCCCCGAGATTCATGACAATGTAATTATTGTAAACGGAGTTTCAAAAGCATATGCTATGACAGGATGGAGAATCGGTTCATTGCCGGTCCGGAATGGATTGTAAAAGCTGTAAATAAGCTACAAGGACAATATACCTCAGGTCCGTGCTCTGTTTCTCAGAAAGCTGCCGAAGCTGCCTATACAGGCACTCAAACTCCCGTAGAAGAAATGCGTCAGGCATTCCAGCGCCGCCGTGACCTTATTGTAAAATTAGCAAAAGAAATTCCAGGATTTGAAGTAAACAATCCTCAAGGAGCATTCTATTTATTTCCGAAATGTGATTCTTTTTTGGCAAATCAGCAGGTGACCGCAATATCAATAACGCTGACGATTTGGCAATGTATCTACTTGAAGTAGGTCATGTGGCATGTGTAGGTGGTACTTCATTCGGTTCCCCCGAATGCATCCGTATGAGTTATGCGACTTCCGATGAGAATATTATAGAAGCTATGCGCCGCATCAAAGAAGCATTAGCCCTATTAAAATAAAATATTCTTTCTTTAAAAAGAACAGGCATCCGTTTTTTTCTGTGGTGCCTGTTTTTTTTATTCATAAAGTAGACATACGAGCTTGTAATCAACACAAAGCTTTAAGAAAAACAAAAAAACGACCGTTTCCATCAACGGAAACGATCGTTATTAACTTTAAAGAACAAAATTGTATTGCTTAGCCAAGATGAATAGCTTCAGAAGGACAAGCATCAGCACAAGTTCCGCACTCTGTACACAGATCCGGATTGATAGAATACTTATCACCTTCAGAAATTGCTTCTACCGGGCATTCATCGATACAAGTACCGCAAGCGATACAATCGTCACTAATTACGTAAGCCATTTTCGTTAATTATTAAATTATTAGTACTAATTGATGGAGCAAATATACAGCTTTTCTCTATTAGTTGTCACATAGAGATTACAAAAATGCGCTAATTTGTATTTAATCTAAATACGATTATTTCATCAAAGCCTGATACATAACCTGTTGCATACGAGGACGGATATTTAACCGCATCAACTGTTTATGGTCAAAAGGACGCGGATAAATCCGATTACTCAGAAAAACAAAAACCAAATGATTTTTCGGATCTGCCCAAGCGCAAGTTCCGGTAAAACCAGTATGTCCTACCACCTCTTCAGGCGCTTCTTCCGTACACGGACTTTTCACACTATTATTCACATCCGGTTTGTCGAATCCCAATCCTCTCCTACTGATCTTCGAAGTATGGGTTAGAAATAAATCACAAGTTTCCCTACTCAGATAACGCTTTCCATTATAAACTCCTCCATCAATCAATAACTGATACACTTTTGCCACATCACGAGCCGTAGAAAATAAACCGGCATTTCCTGACACCCCTCCCATGAAAGCAGCTGATTCATCGTGTACATAACCTTGCAACACTTTTCCTTTACGCAAATAATCCGCTTTCACTGTAGGAACAATTTCCTCCTTTTTAAACTGTCGAAGCGGCAAATAAGCCGTACGGTTCATCTCCATCGGTTTATAGAATTCTTTATCTAAAAAAAGATTCATAGGCATTTTACTGATATTCTCTACCATTTCCTTCAATAACATAAAGTTCAGGCAACTGTAACGATATCTCCTGTCTTTTAATGGAATACGTCCTATTTGTGCTATAATGGAATCACGAAAAGAACGATGAAGAAACATACTGTCAGCTACCTGTAAAGGATAATCGGCAGAGAAAGATTTTGCCATCAACTCTTTTCTATAATCGAACTTATCAGTGACATACAGCCGTACATCTATTTGCGTATGATGACTAGCGTCCGGTCTTGCTTTGTAAAAAGTCCCCTTATAACTGTCTTTATCTATAGCCTCCTTATAAAAAGGCCAAAAAGCGGGAATGCCCGACTGGTGTAAAAGCAACTCCTCTATAGTGACCCGCTCCTTATCCGTGCCTTTTAAAGCTGGAATGTATTGGGATATGCGATCGGTCAAACCAAATTTACCTTCATCGTAAAGTTTCATAACAGCCAACAGCGTCGCCGTGGTCTTGGTCAACGAAGCCAAGTCATACAAATCATCCTTTTCCACCTTTTGGTCACTTTCATAAGTGAAAGTACCGAAAGACTTATCATATACTGGTTTCCCATCTTTTAAAATTAGAATCTGACAACCAGGATAAGCTTTCGCTTTGATTCCTTCCATAGCTATCCCGTCTATCTTTTCCAGTATTTTGGAGTCCATACCATAATCCTCGGGTCTATAAATACGAGGCACTTTAGGAGTTATAGTCACTCCATCACCCGGTTTGAACAAATCGGCGACAGCCACGGACAAACGCCCGTCTGCCACCGCCTTTCCTACCAAGACATCAGCCACATACTCCTGAATAACAGATTCATCACTATGCCCCAATACTACAGCCGCCGCTTTCTTCCAGTAGCCCTCCATATCCAACATAGACTTTAATGGCATCAGAAACACATAAACAACAGGCAAATCAGCCGGAAGCGAATCAAGCATTGTTTTATACTTTTTGTAATCATCCGAAGTAACCACCACAATTACACGCTGACTACCCAACAATCGTTTTCTAATAGCTTCCATCGAATCCGGACGAGCAACAACGCGTGTGAGAGAGAGTGTATTTTGCAAACGATTATAAAAATCAAGCCCTGCACCGGGAGTTTTCCCAATATTCAGAACCACCGTACCCTTCAATTTTGAATCCAAAGGCAAGATTCCACTTACATTAGCAGGAACCGTTATAGCAGCTTTCTGCAAGCGGAGAATCAACTCCTTCGTTTCCGGGCGATTCAATCGTTTCTCCAGCCCGGAAAGTTGGACGTGAGGTTTATTCTTCAACCCTAAAACATATTTATAAGTCAATACTTTACGACATTTTTCCGTAATCAATTCTTCTGATAGTTTTCCACTTTTTACAGCATTTAAAACACCATCCAATTCTCTCTTCAAATTACGGGGAGCCAATAATAAATCATTGCCTGCTATCAAGGCTTGAGCGCATATATTCTCATTTTGCGAAATACCTTTCATCTCCAAAGCATCTGTAAAAACCAAACCTTGAAAGCCCAATTCCCGACAAAGTAAATTATAAATAATATGTGAAGAAATCGAAGCCGGATTTTTACCCAATTCAGGTACCTCCAAATGCCCTACCATCATACCTCCCAGTCCTGCTTTAACAGCCTCTTTAAACGGAAAAAGTTCAATGCTGTCCAAACGCGCACGATCAAAATTCAAAACCGGTAACGCCTTATGAGAATCCACTTCCGTATCTCCATGCCCCGGAAAATGTTTACAGACAGACAATACCCCTCCATCCTCCAAACCACGAGCATAAGCACCACTTTTTGAGCCACATTCCGAGGATCACCACCAAAAGAACGGGTATTAATAACCGGATTCCGAGGATTAACATCCACATCAGCCACCGGAGCAAAATTGATCTGCACACCTATCTCCTTACATTGGCGAGCTACTTCCTTACCATATTCATAAAGCAGTTCATTATCCTGTATACATCCCAAAACTCTGTTTCTTGGAAAACGAGGAGTTCCTTTCAAACGCATAGCCAGCCCCCATTCACCATCAAAAGTAATGAACAAAGGTACTTCTGCCAGACTCTGCGCATAATTAGTTAATAAAACTTGATTAGACAACTGGCCACTCGAAAAAAGTAATCCTCCTACTTTATATTCTTTTATAGCTGCATATATATTGTTTTTATTTCGTTGTGTCTGAAGAGGAGCCACTGTGTGTATAAACAGTTGTCCTATCTTTTCCTTCAAACTCATTTCAGAAAGCTGTTCATCCACCCACGCCTTACAATCCTGAGTGTCCGCCTTCCCCTTTTGTAACAGCCCAGGCATCTGCTGTGCATACATCATCGCACATCCGACAACACATAAACTTATAAATAACAATATGTTTCTCCTCATCTAACTTACTCAATTATATCAGATTTCCCTATACAACAGCAACTATCAGTTCTTTTCCATCCTTACTTTCATTTCTCCTACATAAACAGCATTTTTTCCCATTTGTTGCAATGGAATCTCTTTGCCATCCAAATTCTTATAAAACAAAGTCTTATCAAAATAAGAATGCGAATGACCTCCCAAGACAATATCAATATTACGAGTATTAGGAATCAAAGTTTCATCAGAATAAGGTTTTCCTTGCCATCCTAAATGAGACAAACAAACCACCAAATCACATTTTTCCCGATTCTTCAATATATCTGCCACACGCTGGGCGGCCTCTATTGGATTTTCAAAAACCACTTCTTCACAGTTTTTTGCCTGTACTAATCCCTCCAACGCAGGACTCAGTCCGAACACGCCTACCTTTACCCCCTTACGTTCCAAAATAACATACGGTTTGACAAGACCCTCCAAAACAGTTCCCTGTACACCATAATTAGCACAAACAATAGGAAAATCCGCCATTTTAAAAAGACGTGCCATATTATCCAAACCAAAATCAAATTCATGATTTCCAATAGTCCCGGCATCATATCCCATTTCATTCATCAGCTTCACTTCAACCTCACCACCAAACATATTATAAAAAGGAGAACCTTGTGAAAAGTCACCACAATCGAACAATAACAAATCCTTGTTCTGTTTCCGCATTTCTTTGATTAAGGTAACACGACGTACAAAGCCCGCTTTTCCTGCAAACTCCGGATTCGGGTCAGTAATGGAAATAGGTTCCACACGGCTATGGGTATCATTAGTATGAAGTATCAAAAGTTCTTTGATATCCTGTGCTGCCAGCACACAACATACACACAGAGCAGTAAATAATACATATATTCGTTTCATGACGGTTCTGTTTATTCTTTAACGGTAATTCTTCCTTCTATCTTTGAGTCTATTTTCTTCCCTGCTTTAGTCTGCTCATTCACATAGTTCAGAAACAACTGACGCACTGTGGCATTTTCAGGCAGCAATTTATCCGCATCGCCTACTTTAGCAAAAGCAGTCATATGGTCATTTCCCTCAGCCAAATAATCCAAGGTAGCCACTTTATACTCTTTGGAGTCTTCAATTTCTTTTCCGGCTACTGTAGCATCCAATAATTTTCCATCTCCAGAAATTTCAAGGCAAGCACCACTTAATCCCTCACCATGCACAGCTGCTATATTTTCAAAAAGTTCGCGCAGCAAAGAACCATTCATAGTAACAATGCACAATGTATTTTCAAAGGGAGTTATTTCATAAATATTACCGTAAGTTATATCCCCCTCGGGCAAAGCCGTACGTAGTCCGCCCATATTCGTCACCCCCACGTCGGCTATGCGGCCTATATATGCAGAAGCAGAACAACGTAAAATATCCGCTACCAAGTTGGATAACTCACTTTCAGGACGAAAGCGATCCATAAAACGAGCGCTTTGTCCTATGACCGGTGACATAATACTATCAACCGTTTTTTGATACGGAGTCAAAATAGCGATTGCAGTGGAATCCGGGTTAGCATCCAAAGCTGCTGTCACTTCTATCCTGTTTCCCTCAACTGATGCCAGTGAATACCCTGAGTGACAGCTTGAAAACATAAAAATCCCGGCTGCTATTCCTGCCGGAATCATACACATAATTCGGTTTGGTTTCATGTTTATTAGTTGTTTATTGCCCAAATGTAGTTAAAAAAGAAGTTGCAACCAACGATATCAGATGAAAAAATAGTTGAATTTAATTTGGCTGTATGACAAAAATCTAGTAATTTTGCACCGCTTTCGCGCAATCGCTGTCAAAGAAGAGTTACTTGATATGTTGCGTTGGTAACGATAAACAATTTAAAATCAAAAAAAATGGATTTAATTAAAATTGCTGAAGAAGCATTTGCTACTGGCAAACAGCATCCTTCATTCAAAGCTGGTGATACTATTACAGTGGCATACCGTATCGTTGAAGGTAGCAAGGAACGTGTACAGTTGTACCGTGGTGTTGTTATCAAAATCGCTGGACATGGTGACAAAAAACGTTTCACCGTTCGTAAAATGTCTGGAACTGTAGGTGTTGAACGTATTTTCCCTATCGAATCTCCGGCTATCGACAGTATCACTGTTAACAAAGTTGGTAAAGTTCGTCGTGCTAAATTGTACTATTTACGTGCTCTTACTGGCAAGAAAGCTAGAATTCAGGAAAAAAGAGTTAATCAGTAAGATTTATCATTCCTACATAAAAGGAGTATTCTCTGGAAGAGGATACTCCTTTTTTAATTTACATCCCTTTTACTCACGATTTTTTATATAATCATGAACAAACTGACTTGAAATAGCATTTATTTAATATTGAATCAAACTTAAACCATTTATGAAAAGAATAATGTTCATTTTAGGAGTAAGCATCATTATGGCCTTACTTACTGTTACCGCAGCCTTGGCAGGTTGGTGGCTTGGAGCGTCTCTGCCTCTAGATATATCTGACACCACTCGACAAATAGCAGCATTACTTACCGCTTCTGCTTGTACATGGATACTATATATTGTAAGTCGCAAAGTACTGACTAAAATCAGTCTCAAGCCATACTAAATAATATAGTCCATTAAAGCAAAAAGGTCAACCGATTCTATTCTATATTATTCTCGATTGACCTTCTTATTTAAGAAAAGTTTTTCATCAGTCCTTATTTTCTGTATCCTGTATCCCGGACTCTTCCTTTCCACGCAAATAAACAGAAGGTGCCACACCAAATTGTTGCTTAAAACATTTACTAAAATAGAACGGATCATTAATACCTACTTTATAAGAAACTTCAGCTACCGTATAACGATTTTCCAACAACAGTTCTGCCGCCTTCTTCATACGAATAATCCGAATATATTCATTGGGTGAATATCCCGTCACCCCACGTATCTTACGATAAAAAACGGTTCGTCCCAATCCCATCATCGAAGCAAACTCATCAATCGTAAACTGAGCATTACCAATCTGTTGTTCCATAACCACCTGTAATCTGTCAGCAAATTCTTTATCCTTATCAGAGGTACAAATAGCCGGTCGTACCATATTCGGATCATTCGAAAATTTCTCACGTAATTTCTCACGTTGCTCTATTAGTTTGAAAGCGCGTGCCAACAGTAGTTTCGGGCTAAAAGGCTTAGTAATATATGCATCCGCACCACTTTCCACACCTTCCAAATGACTTTCGGCAGAACTCATAGCTGTCAATAAAATAATAGGTATATGACTTGTATCAAAATCATTTTTCAATTTTCGGGTTACCTCAAACCCTGTCATCCCCGGCATCAACACATCACAGATTATCAAATCAGCATCATACGTACGTGCACGTTCCAATCCAGACGGACCATCCGCCTCGGCCACAACTTCAAAATATTGTCCCACTTCTTCTTTCAAAAACTCACGTACATCGTTATCATCTTCTATAATAAGTACTTTCCGCTTATTAAGTGGTGCAGATGGAAGTTCCACTTCCCCTTCTTGCGCCGATATTTCTCCTGCAAGAACAGCCGCATGATGTACTTCCTCCTCTTCCAGCAACACATTATGGGGAATCAGGAAATCTTTTTCCTCATAAACAGAAATATCAGTAGGCAAACTGACTGTAAATATAGACCCACCACCTTCATTTTCAGTATACACTATCGTACCTTTATGCACACACACCAGTTCATGTGTCAAATGCAGGCCGACTCCGACACTACTACCCGAAAAACTACTTTGCATAAAACGCTTAAATAACTCATTACGCTTCTCTTTAGGAATGCCTACACCGGAATCGGCTACCGATATGACCAACAGTTTCCTTGCTTCATCTACCGTCACAGAAAAAGTCACTTTTCCACCACTGGGCGTATATTTGAAAGCATTAGACAATAAATTATAAGTCACTTTATCCAAATAACCCTTATCGATAAACATCTTATAAGAGGCTACAGATGGCAAAAACTTGAAATCCATATTCTTAGACTCAGCAGCATCATTGAAACTCAGAAAAATTTCATACAAGAAAGCCATGACATCCGTTTCCTCTAAAGAAAGGGCCAGTTTATTATTCTGCATCTTACGGAATTCCAGCAACTGATTGATAAGACGCAACATACGCTGGGTACTTTTATCCATGACCTTCAATGAATAAGCCATTTCTTTAGGGATTTTACCACCACGCTGTATCTTCTCCAATGCTCCTTGTATCAAAGTCAAGGGAGTACGGAACTCATGAGAGATATTCGTGAAAAAAACTAATTTATACTCTGTCAGCTGTTTCTCCACCTGTATACGATTACGCAAAGTATTAAAGTCACGCATCAGTCTGAAAGTGATGTATAACGCCCCCCCTATCAAAATAGCATAAATAAAGAAAGCCCAAGTAGTTTTCCAAAAAGGAGGAACAACGATAATCTTCAAAATCGTTTCTTTATCTCCCCACACACCTACCCCATTGCAAGCTTTCACCCGCAATTTATAAGTACCGGGTACCAGGTTCTTATAAGCTGCAAAATTCAACGAAGACGGTATACTCCACTCCTTATCATAATTATCTAACCGATACGTATATTTAGTACTATTCGTTCCGGAATAATCAAATGTAGAGAAATCTATGACAAAAGAATTTTGGAAATATTTCAACTCAATTTCATCTGTATAAATCAACGAACGGTCTAACGGAGAATCCACATCGCCTGGGCGCATAGCAATACCATTAATTCGAAGATTGGTAAAAGCTGCCATAGGAGTTACAGTAGAATTATTCACAATTTTGCCGGGAGTGATAACAACTAATCCATAATTAGAACCAAACATCAGTTTACCATCCTTACTCACACAACCACTGTTCTCACTATAAACATTCCCCAACGCATATGCTGAAAAAAAGAAATTTTCAAAAGCATGCGTATCCGGATCAAAACGAGAAATACCATATTCCGTCGCAACCCAAAGTTTGCCCTCCCTGTCTTCAACAATAGATTGCACCATACTATTTACCAACCCATCACTTCCATCATAATGCTCAAAAGTCAAGTTTCTGTAATCACCTTCTGGCATGCACATACTGAATCCTTTTCCTGAAGTACCAACCCATATCCGACCCTTACTATCTTGATGGATACACTTTATTTCATTACTACGTAACTTACCGTTATTATAATTATAAGTAATATAGTTATCCGGATCATTCATTAACGAATCAGGATTAAATATGTAAACCCCAGCACTAGTACCCACCCATATCCATCCATTATTGTCTTCCTGTATCACACGAATCTGACGCTGGCTATAAAAATTGTTCAAAAACCGCTTGAATACATACCTATCCTTTTCCTTAACCGCCAAATTCAATCCACCGCCAAAAGTGCCTATCCACATTCTATTCTTTCGGTCCCGGTAAAGAGTAAAGATATTATTATTTCCAATAGACAGAGGATCATCCGAGTGATAAGTGTACCATCTTCCGTCAATACTCAATCCGTTTCCACGGCTCCCCAACCAAATACTACCATCAGCCCCTTCCTCAACAGCATAAATATTAGAATCAAAATAACGACTGCTCTCTATAGTTTTCAAATGAGGGTCATAAATATACAATCCTCCACGACGGGTACCCAACCAAATCTTATCATCAGGCATACGGTTGATCATACGCACGGTATTTGAACGGTCTGATAAGGTTTCATCTTCAGGAAAAATACGCTCAGCTCCTTCATTCAAGACCGAAAGACGAGAAATACCCGTATATTCCGAACTAACCCAAATACCACCGGCACGATCCTCCATAATATATTGCAAAAAATTTGAAGTGATATGACTGAATCCATTAATATTGGATTCGAAATGCTGCAATTCATCAGTTGCCAAATCATAAGCAAACAAACCGTTACCATAAGTGGAAATCCAAACTATATCACGAGAATCATGAACTATGTGGTAACGTTCCTCATCTATATAATTTACTTTATCAGCCGGAATCAGTTGGAAAGACTTGACAAATCTGGTCTTGGCATTGACATACCATACCTTACCCGTATGATTATAAATCCAAAAATTCCCCCGGTTGTCAATCTGAACTTGTCCTTTTTTTATATTCAGTTCCGTATCCAAACTTACCTGATGAGTTTTCAAATTGAAGACATAACTGCCATCTTCCGTAAAAACAATCCAATCGTTTTGCAAGCGCATGGTACTATATACTTTACTACCTTCACCTAAACGAGTAACAATACGGCTATCCTCTCCTTCTCTCTTCAACGAAATTGTTCCTGTTCCCGAAAGAAAAAAAACATCTTTACCAAAAGACATCATCTTGGAAGCATCATGATTTTCTTCCACCAATACTGCCTTGTCCTCTACCACTTGAGCTATACCGTCATGGCTACCAATCCATATTCTTCCTTGTTCATCCTCAGATATATAAGTAACATTATTAGAAGGGAGATTATTATTTTCTTTCTTGAAAACTATAGATGTAAACCCACCATTCATATAAGTCACTTTACGACACCCGTTTCCATCCTGCCATAACCAGACATTACCTTCACGGTCAGTCATCTTATAGCTATACAGTTGTTTATATTCCCCACAACCGGTAAAATCAACAAAGCAATCTTTCTTCAGATCATAACAACTAAACAACTCGGCAGAAGTCGCAATCCACAAGAAACCATTTTTATCTTCTTCCAAATCGCGAATCCGATGGTCTATCAACGAAATTTTATTTCCACCCTCAGGACGAAAAGTCACAAACGAATTCCCGTCATAACGACTAAGCCCATTCAACGTTCCCATCCAGATAAAGCCTTTGCTATCCTGATATATATATCGAATTGAGTTATTGGCGACTCCATCTCCCGTAGTCATATGAGTAGAACGCACCTCGACTGATGCGGCAATACTCTGACTGAAAAGAATAAAGAATGCCCATAAAGTATAGATGTGTTTTTTCATATCATTCATCATAGTGTTGTTGTGCCTGCAAAGGTATAAAAAAAGAGTGTATCAAAATGAATCGATACACTCTTTTTTATCTTAGTCCATGTGGAAGACTTCAGGCAGCGGGATGGTCACCGGAGAATTATCCGGATTTACTTCCATGATATCCGCCATATAATCCCACCATTTTTGTACAATGGGATTGGCCCCCATATCTTGCGAAGACTCATCTCCTTTTGTCTTCTGACAGGCAAACAGAATATTAGTATCCTTATCCCAATAAATGGAGTAATCATATACTCCTCCATCAGATAACATTTTCTTCAATTCCGGCCAAATAGCCGCATGTCTTTTTTCGTACTCTTTCTCAAAGCCCGGCTTCAAGAACATCTTAAAAGCTTCACGTTTCATGGTATTTTCCTCCTTTTTTTAAGTTCTGTTTTTTTCTTATTTAGCTCCACCATCCATTACATGGAAAATAGGTTCTGAAGTCTTTTGTTCCGTACGGTAATACTGCACGGCGCTGTCATTCATTTTAGGATGTTGTTTGTTCAGCATATTAATCATCTCAGCACCCGCCCAAAGTACCGGGCCATAACCGTGGGCAGCATATACATTGACCGGACGATAATAATAAAAAGCCGGATCAAAAGCCATACCTGTTCCTACACAAGTTCCGTCTACTTGACCTTCCGCATTGATTTGAGTCGTTACGGCATGCCATCCCAACTGTGCCACCGGTCCGTATGCCATAGCGTCAATCCATCCTTTATTGATAGCATGAGCAAAGCAATATACATAAATAGCCGTGGCTGAAGTTTCCAGATAAGAATCATTACGATCCAGCAACTGATGCCAGAAACCTTCACCACTTTGACATGCAGCAAGACCACGTACATGAGTACGGAACAGATCTAGAATTTTATCGCGCTGAGGATAATCCTCCGGCAACACATCCAATACCTCACACATAGTCAACAACGCCCAACCATTGGCACGTCCCCAATGGAAAGCAGGATGATCCTGCATACCTTCCACCCATCCATGACGGAAAAGTTTCTTCTCGGGAACCCACATACGGTCTGCAAATTGAAATATCTGACGTACAGCTTCGCTCAAATAGGCCTGTTGTTTATCACCTGCGATACACGAATACCAAGCTATCGGTGGAATACCCATAAACATATCGTCCAACCATAACGTATTATGTTGTGGACGGGTACGGGCAAATGTTCCATCAGCAAGACGATACTCCTTATTCACAATAAAATCCATATAATTATCAATCAACGGCTTAAGTTCCGGTGAATTTTTCTTCATCTGCACCTTGACCATAGCCGCGCACACCGCCCCGGCATCATCCAATGCATGAGGAGTCAAAATTTGTTTCATCTGCGGATCTACAGTTCCATACTTTTCCAATACTTTACGGAAGTGTGGAGCAACCTCGGCCAGAAACTGAAAACGATCTGTTACATATTTATAATAAGCCTGATCCCCTGTAGCCTCAGCAGCAGCCAACATAGCTGAATAAGTCACCCCCCATTCATAACTTGCCAGACGGAAAGCACCTCGTTCCAGCTGTGCATCAGCCGTCATATTGGCATAATCCGTAATAACCTTACCTGTATTCTTATCAACGACACGAGTCGGAGTATTCTTTTCCAAATAACGAAGGACACGATCCATATCGGCCTTTATCTCCTCTGTAGTGAGCATACCGTAAGGCACTTTGTATGCAGGTTGCAACAAGTGTAACGGCGTATTCGAATCATTCAGTACTTCTTTCTTCTTTTGCGCATTCGCACCCGTTCCTGCCAGCAGCAACAGAGCGCCCATCATACTTAATGTTTTCAGATTCATGGTATATAGTCTTTATTTATTTTTAAATTCATAACCTCTAAATATCCCCTCTTTCAAATCCGGTCCGAAATAAAAACCAGGCTGGGTAGGCTGGTTGTATGCCACATTTTGAGTAGCGATACTGATACGATACACCGGATCTTCCAAGAAAGTATGAAAACGGTATTCAGTCGGTATCCGCGACACATACAGACGAAGTGCCGAATTATCTTCCGTACGGAGCAGCACCTCCTCACGCCAATCACCTATTATATCTCCCTGCAAACAAGGATTGGACTTCGTACCATTATTTGAATCCGTTCCATCAAATATCATTAACGGACGACATACATCGTCTTCCCAATCATACTTGGTTATCCTGTTTTTATCCAGCAACTCACGAAGCAAATCTCCATCCCACCATACAGCCATATTGACTGAAAAGCTCTTGAGGTCAGAACGAATCACTTCACCTTTTATATTACGTACTCCTTTTGAATCGGATGACCACATCTCCACTCCCGGATTGCGCGGATCAACATCAGCAGCCATACACCGACCTACATCTATACTACTTTTCACCTGAAACAACACTTCACCCGTAGCCGCATTACGGAAAGTGGAACCATCTTTCTTATTTTCATGACAATCCCAAACCTGCAAACCTTTTAATCCGGGAGCAAATTGTGTTAGATGCATAGCGTCTCCATGCCCCATACGGGTAGAATACAATCCTTTTCCATCATGATCAATAGCACAAGAACCATAAATTATTTCATCACATCCGTCACCATCCACATCGCCTACGCGAAGATTATGGTTACCCTGCCCGGCATAGTCTCCACACCCCGGATTATTGCTGTCGAACACCCAATGTTGTTTCAAGTTCTTGCCATCCCAGTCGAATGCCGCCAGCACAGCGCGGGTATAATATCCACGACACATCACCACACTGGGATGTACTCCATCCAGATAAGCTACACAAGCAAGGAAACGGTCACTGCGGTTGGCACGGTTGTCTCCCCAGTCGGTCAATTTACCACGAGCCGGAACATAATCAATTGTTTTCATCGCTTCTCCTGTCAGTCCGTTGAATACAGTCAAGTATTCGTTACCTGTCAGGATACGTCCTTGGTTACGAGGTGTATTTCCATGGGAATTTCCGTCTGTGATACCCGGTTCACGGTAATCAGCCTTGGCATCACCTATTATCTTTCCTTTTCCATCCTTTGTTCCATCAGAAGTCTTCATGACTACTTCCGCTTTACCATCTCCATCCAAATCAAACACCATAAACTGGGTATAGTGTGCTCCGGCACGGACATTATGCCCTAAGTCAATACGCCATAGTTTTTCTCCTGTAAGACGATAGCAATCAAAATAAACATTTCCGGTATAACCGTCATGAGCATTGTCATGTGCATTGGAAGGATCCCACTTTAAAATAATCTCATATTCACCGTCGCCGTCCACATCACCTATAGATGCGTCATTAGGACTATAGGTATATTTTTGTCCCGAAGGAGTCACACCTTCTGCCGGCCTGTCCAGAGGAATATCGATATAACCAGACGGAGCATTAGCCGGCAAAGTATAATTTCCATTCAACTTACCTGTTTCAACCCCATTTATCATCGGTTTTACAGTATATACCGCTTTTTCATTACCCGAGTAAGTATCTCGATAAAAAGTACCTGTAGAATTGGGGACTTCCGCTATTTTCTCTCCATTTCTATATACATTGAAAGAAGTATTGATCGGATCGGAAGACAGGTAACGCCACGACACCACTACCTCCGATGGATTTTCACGAATGGCCACAACGCCACGCCCCAACTGTTCTTTTTGCAGTTTAGAATAATTGTAGGCCGGTTGGGCAACCGTTACAGTTGCCACACACAGAGCAGCTAAAGCACTCCATAGTTTTTTTTGTGTTTTCATTGTTTATCTTGTTTCTCCTTGTAAATTATATTTTCCTCCACCACATTCTCCGCATTTACCACATTCTTCACAAACTTTGTAACTTCACCCACAGTCACATTCCTTATTTCCACATTCTTGATAGGAAGACGGGCATCGCCTTTCAAATCATAAACAGCCTCGGTACGGTCGCAAGTCACACTATCCATATAAAGTCCGTTGATGAATGTAATGCTATCCTGATAGGTAGGTACCAAATCACGCCACTGGTAAAGCACATCCGTATCCACTTCGAGTACACGTTGCATCTTTCCCGCTTTCACATTTTTCATCCAGATATTTTCAATAAATCCGCCACGGCGATGATTGGTTTTAGCAAAGAAAAGACGGAATACAGAATCGGGAGCCGTACAATTGTGCATGTACACATTCCGTACACCACCAGACATTTCACTACCGATTCCCAGTAAAGTATGTCCTTTCAAAATATCACAATGGCGTATCACAATATTCTCACAAGGAGTATTCAGACGCCATGCATCCTGATTACGCCCTGCCTTGATAACCACAGCATCATCCCCTTGATCGAACACACAGTTCTCTATCAAGAAGTTGCAGCTCATTTCCAAATCAATTCCATCATTGTTATGACCATGAGCCTTTACATCCAGATTACGTACGATACCACCATCACACATATAAAGATGTATAGTCCAAAAAGGACTCTGGCGAATCTTGAATTCATCCAGCAGCACATTTTTACACCGGTTGAAATGTATCAAATGAGGACGAAGATGATTTTCTCCTTTTGCCATCTGACGCTGTTCTACAGGTACATCGGTAGAAGCCATCGTATATAACTCTTTCAAAGCATCCATGTGAGGTTTAGGACGCTTGAACCAGATTTTCCAAGTATCCATAATAGGAGCCAATGTTCCTTTTCCGGTAATAGCAATATTCTCACAATCCATAGCATACAGCAACGGAGAATAGTTGTAACATTCCATACCCTCCCATGAAGTCATCACAGCAGGCAGATAATCAGAAGGATTATCTGTAAAGCGTAATATGGCATTTTCTTCCAAATGAAGATTTACATTACTTTGAAAATGAACAGGTCCTGTCAACCATTCCCCTTCAGGAATAACCACACGGCCTCCTCCGGCCTTATTACAAGCTGCTATGGCTTTGGCGATAGCTTCCGTGTTCACTGTTTCCCCACCTTTCACCGCACCATAATCCACAATGGAAAAATCTTGTTCGGGAAAAACACATTCTTTGATGGGTTCCATAGCAAAAGGAGCATCAACAATTACCGTTTTATACTTGGGAGCCGGTACTGTACATGATACGGCAAAAGCTACGGCCGCAATACCAGCCAAAGATTTTAAAAAAGTCTTCTTCATTTTATCTGTTGTTTTTCATTGTAATTTCTGTATGCACAAATATCCTGAATATCTTCGTTCACCCTATTTTATCCGAGGTGTATAAAGGTATATCTGATCCAATACCACACCTTCATCCAATGCAGTAAAAATTAAACGATGAGAGGTTTTCCGTGCAACAGGAAGAATTATCCGGCGAACAGCCTGATTACACAAAACATTTTCCTTCCATTCCTCACTGCGTCCTTTGGTTTCATACGAAACAGACTCCGTGGCACTTCCATCCAAAGAAATGGTAAAACGTAACCGTTCTCCTTCCACCGGATGATTAGGCAATAATCGTACCTCCACCTCTACAGAATCCGTTTCCCACGCAGCAAACTCAAAAGTAAGTTCTTTATTTTTTGCCACCGCTACCGCCTTTCCTTCATAACCTAGCCCCTCGCATACTACCGGTGAACTATTAACGCAATCAGCACCATTCCATGTATAGACAGCCTGACGTTTTTCAGGTAAAACGGATAAAACTGTTTTTCTTTCCACCCGGTCAAAAACCGGAAGTTTGCGTGGTTGGAAATCCATCATACGATTCCATTTGGTCGTGTTATAGCGTTTTGTCAATGAAACAATACTATCATACGCCCTGTCGCTATCCGCCCAATCAACCTTTCCACGACGTGCCAACTGCGCGGTCAACAGTTTGCTATTCATTTGAGCTGCTGCCTGAACAGGATACTTCGCCAACTGGAAATAGGTTTCTTTTTTTTGTGCAGAAAGCGTATGCCATTCCTGCTCCACTTTATCTGATAATTGTTTGTATGCAGTCAGACGTTCTTTTATTTCTTGCTCACTCCAAGGCAAATCACTGATAATTTTAAACTTAGGATCTTTTTCTTCCGTACGAGTATTCCCCATAAATTCCGGTTTACGGATATAAGCCAAACGATAAGCTTCCTGCATGACAGGTTGTAATTGTGCAGCCACTTCCAGTCCAAACTCACGCTCTAGAAACTGACGTTGATGAGCTACAACCCCTTGCTGCTTCACCGCTTCCAAGTTCCATGCCATATCAAGGAAAAGTTCTATCTGATATTCAGACGGTTTAATATCCCCTACATTCAATATCCACATTTTCTGTATCCCTCGCTCATATGCCAAAGTCATTTGTTGATATATCAGCGAAGGATGAGCAGTTCCTAACCAAAGATAATCATGCGGACGTCCCCAATAAGATATATGATAATATACCCCGTTTCCTCCCTTACGGCACGTTCTTCTGCTGTAGGGAAATGACGGATATAACCATAATTGTCATCGCACCACATCAGCGTCACTTCATCGGGTACTTGCAGCCCAGCATGGTACACATCCAAAACTTCCTTATAAGGAATAAAGACTTGAGGCACTTGAGTCACATCCTTATTTACATATTTAGTCAACAAATCGCGCTGATCCTTTAGCACTTTAGTCAGAACGGCTTTTTGTTCTTCTATAGTCTTAGCACCATTCATCGCACCGTCGTGTACTCCACGCATACCTAAAGTATACAGATTATCCAACTCTGCAACCTCCTTTACGCGTTGTTCCCAAAAGGACAAAACATGAGCACTGTTATGAACATAGTCATACTCTCCCACTCCATCCCGTTTCCACTCACCATTGGTATTCCGCATCATCGGTTCACAATGAGAAGTTCCAATGAAAATACCAAACTTATCAGCCACTTCTTTGTTGCCCGGTG
>ENA-OQCK01000004-OQCK01000004.1-human-gut-metagenome-genome-assembly--contig:-NODE-4-length-130915-cov-19.631166_pt1 | contig 130915 bp, 137 predicted proteins | sample MGYA00242498_ERZ504578 | MGnify/ENA primary metagenome ERZ504578 (study PRJEB26092, sample SAMD00036229) | human gut metagenome | host: Homo sapiens | study: EMG produced TPA metagenomics assembly of...
CTTGTTTTCTTGATGTCAAGATTGCAAGACTGTATGAAGTAAGACAGACAGTAGGTAAACATCATTCTATATTCATGTATAGACAAAATTATTTTTCTTTCAAAGCCATGTAATTTATGAGTGACTTGCGAAAAGAGAAATAATTGATAAAACTTTAAGGGAAATTAATTGTCGTTTTCGTCCATCTTCCGAAGAAGTTTTTCTATTAAGCTATTAAGGAAGGCTGTTCTGTCCCTTTTGCGCTCCCTGATGGTGAGATAAGTACGGTAGTAATCACCTAAGTCTATTTTGAATGATGCTTCTATGTAGGTCATTATTTCTTTTATATCGGCGTTCCCGTTATTTAGAACTCCGGCTGCATATATCGCATATCCCAACTCAATAGCAGCAGTCTTTGTACCCGTCCACCGGAAAGGATTGTCGGGAAGTGAAACCCTGCTGGTTTCTATTACTTCTTGTCTTTCAACCCCTTGCAATCGCTGTTGAAGATAAATTTCCAACATATCATAAGCCAACATTTTAGCTACCTTGTGGTCGCAACAAGTTGAAAATAAAGGGTCTTTGTCAAACATACCACAGTTGTGGCACAATTTGTAGTTTTCATGTCCTCTAAGGAAATAATATCTATCTAAATGTGTCGATTTAGAACGATAATATTGGTAGAAGTCAAGATTAGCGTTACAAAATTCTGTTATTGCTGTTTGTTTTTTCTTATAATGCTCTTTGAAAACTTCTTTACTGCCATTCGGCTTTCTCAGTTCAAGCAGGTATATGTCACTAAAATATATCAGTTTACTTAGAATGGATGGCTTAATATCTTTAAAAAACGATATTTCATCGTTAGCATCTTGAAAAGTGTATTGATGTGTAAATTCTCTCAATTCTTCGAATAAAGGTCTGATAAAATTAATCATAGAAAGTGCCTTATCAGAAGATATATCGCTATCGAAAGAAAATATTTCAATTTCTATGTTTATTTTGGATAAAAGGTCTTTTATGAATATGTTATTGTAGATGTTTTCCATTTACTTCTTAATATTAAATAGTTTACTAAAAATATCGAATAAACAAAAGGTTTCTCTTATATGATAGTTTAAATCTACAATATCATAAATCGAGGGTGTCCAAAAATATTTGGCACCCTCGATTTATTCTTATCTTTACTGGATATTAAAAGCAATTATTCAATTAGCAAAAGGATGTTTTGAATTTTTTTATCTGCTTTTTTATACCCTCTTTATTTCGCATATCCGACAGGATGATTTAGTAATAAATATTGGGACTTTTTTAGTTTTAATATTTTTCCCAATGTATTTTTATCCATTGTCATCCGTGGTACTGTAACTAAGCCAGCCGAGGAACAGAATAGTGAAATATTTTGAGAAATAATCCCAGTATCACAAGCTCCTACAATTAGCAACTGTTCAGGATTTCCGCTATTGAAGCGAGACAAGTCAGCGACCAGTATCAGACATACAGGGGCTTCTGTTACAAAATCCTGTTGTCCGGCTACGGCAGAACGATAATCACCTTTAGCAACAGGTTGTAACTGATGTGCTTTAGCATCGTACAAATAACACCCATCTTTCATACATACATATATGTCAACTTCCTGTACGTTATTTGCCGATGGTGCGGTACGTTTGCCTTCTGACGAACGGTTTATTCCGTTGGCTGCCCAAAGCAGGTCGGATAAATCCTGATGCGTCAGTTGTTTATTGGCAAATGTTCGTTCCGAATGTCTTTTATCCAATGCCTGCATCAATGTAACATTTCTGCTTTTATCCGGCTTATTCAAATTTATAACTTTCAATTCTTGAGCCTGTAATCCCATTATAATGCCCAATAATAAAACTGATAAAATTACTTTTTTCATATCTGCTCTTGTTATTTACTCAAATGAAGTCTGATTACATTTTCAATGATGGGTTCATAATTCATTTTATCAAACTTGACGAATAAATCATCTTTTGAGCCAATAACACCACCGTCACCAATAACCATTGGAGTGACATTGAAATAAATATCTGTTACCAAATCCTTGTCAAGGAAAGCATTGTAAGTCTGTACTCCGCCCCCAACGACTATTTCTTCCATTCCTTTTCCTCTCAGGTATTCTACCGCTTCTTCAGGAGTATGAACGGTTTTGTGACCGCTTCGGGCTTCGTGATTGTTGGATAGCACGACGATTTCTTTTCCTGCAAGGGCATCTTGCAACGCATCGATAAACATGGTATAAGTAGAATACCCAAAAACAATGTTGCCGGACTCAATGGCTTTCTGTACAAGAATCCCATGACTTCCGGTGCTATCTGATGATTGGGATTGTTTGCCAGCAATACTTTCCATTTGCTGACACTGACGCAATTAATGTTACTTTCATACGATTGTTTTTTATTGTTAATATTAGAAACATCCTTTCAATATCGAATGAATGTTTTGATTTGATGCAAAAGTAGTGTATCTTTGCTTACTAAAGTATATCAATATACTTATGTATAGTAATATACAAGAGTATAGTTATGGACTATTTAAATAAACTGGTTATATGGAAGACTTTAATGGATGCCCTTATTCAAATGTTGTTGCTCTAAATGATACGCTGACCATTTTATCCGGTAAATGGAAGCTTAATATTATCCGGGCTTTGCTTTTTAGAAAGTATAGGTTTAATGAACTTCAAAAGAAAATACCTCATATTACTCCCCGTATGCTGTCAAAGGAATTAAAAGAACTCGAATTGAACGGGGTTGTAAAGAGAGCTGTTTATAATACAGTGCCAGTGACGGTAGAATATGAATTGACATCTTCAGGGTTTCGGTTGAAAGAATTAATTGCAGGAATGATTCAATGGGGTGTTGCTCATCGGGAATATGTGAAGAGTGTCAATATCAATGATTGATACGTTACATAAGCTAATTATCCTTAGGTAACTTGGTGTAAGGTGCAAACCTATATATAGATATAGTTTGCATCTTACACCAAAGCCTAAAGATTGTAAATCAAATATTTGCATAGTTCAAAAAGAAGCCGTATTTTTGAACCCAAGATATAAGCAGACAGACACAGGACAAAAGCGGACAGTTTTTAAGGACTAAAACGTGACAAGTACAGAGCTTATAATTCCGAAGATATTGATTTTTAGGAGAATATACCGCAAAATTCACGAACCAGGCGGATCACCAAGAAATCAGAGAGTTACACTAAAGTAACTCTCTGATTTTATGCCTTAAATGCGCTGGTTTACATGGTTCAGTTAAACGGCTCAGTTGGGATCAGTTTGAAAACTTGGGGGAATCTTTTCTTTTTTGTAGAGAATACGGTTGAACTTTTAAAAAAGAATTATATTTGTACTATTCATTACTGAAACTATGGCGAAGAATAATTTACTAAGTGAGCAACTTGCTTATATTGGTGTCAGTTGTACTCCTACGCATCTGCATTTGTGCAGTTATAATGCTGAAAGTATTTGTATGCAGGATGGGAAAGATATAGATAGTTTAATCCCTTATTTGAATAAGAATGCTATAAACTGGATACAAATTCATGGTTTTCAGAATACGGAGGTCATACAGCATGTCTGTCAGAATTTTAATGTCGACTTTTTGACGATACAAGATATTTTGAACTCCAACCATCAGACTAAGATAGAACAGCATGATACATATAATGTAGTGATTTTGAAGTTACTTTTTTCTAATGATGATGGCTATGTGCCACAACAAATAGCCATTGTGCAAGGTGGAAATTATCTGTTGACCTTTATGGAGAAGGAAACAGACTTTCTGAATGATATAAATACGGCATTGGAAAAGAATGTGTTGAAAATACGTAACCGGCAGTCTGATTTCCTGCTCAGTGTTATTCTAAACAGTGTGATGGCCAGCTTTATATCCATCATTTCGGAATTGGAAGATGGATTAGAGGATTTAGAAGAGCAATTGCTTTCACCGGAACAGACTGATATGCCTGGTATTGAAAATATACAGCAATACCGCCGTAATTTTCGTGTAATAAAGAAATGTATTTTACCATTAAAGGAGGAAATCAGCAAGTTGTTGCATACTACTGATAATGATCTGTTGCACAAAGCAAGCCGTCCTTTCTTTAATGATGTCAATGATCATTTGCAGTTTGTATTGCAAACTTTAGATGGTTGCCGTGACATGATTTCAGCTTTGGTAGATATTTACCTTTCCAATAATGACCGGCGGATGAACAGCATCATGAAACAGTTGACTGTTGTTTCTACTATATTTATTCCGTTGACTTTTCTAGCAGGAATCTGGGGAATGAACTTCCAATGGATGCCTGAACTGGGGTGGCGGTATGGCTATGTATTTGCATGGACATTGATGTTAATACTAGTAGCAGTTATCTACTTCTATTTTAAGCGTAAAAAATGGTATTGATGGGAGAGGATGGATGGGATTTACTTAAATGTGAATCCCATATTCATGTTTTACTTCATTCATTACAAAGGTGCTTTCCAGTGAGCCCAAACTGTCAATCGTACCCAAGACATTGAGGATAAATTCCTGATAATACTTCATATTAGGGGAGTGTATTTTAAGCAAATAGTCATAACTGCCTGATATGTTGTAGCACTCTGTTACTTCAGGGATATCCTGAATTATTCGTGTAAATTCCGCAGCAATGTCCCGATTCAGTCTTCTTAGTTTGACACTGCAAAATACCACGAAGCCTTGGTTTAGTTTCTCAGCGTCCAATACGGCGATATATTTTTTTATATATCCTCCATTTTCCAATCGTTTGAGGCGTTCGAACACCGGAGTGGAGGAAAGGCTTACCCGTGCAGCCAGTTCTTTGGTGGTCAGTCGGGCATTTTCTTGCAAGGTACGTAGTATCTGCAAATCTACTTTGTCAAGTTTCTCTAAAGTACTCATAGAATAATATTCTTTCAAGAGGTTGATATTATTTTCATATCTGTTAATACAAATATATTGCATTTATCTTAGATTCCGGAGAATTTTTCGGGAAATGTAGTACAGAGTTATATTCTTTTTTTGCCAGAGAATGCAAGAAAAAGGCAGAATGATTTTATCTCTCAAAAATACTTTTTATCTTTGCAGCCACTATGACAAAGTATATATATCTTTTTTATATCTTGTTAGGTGTATGTCTGTTGGCGGGCTTTGGTTCCGCATTTGGTAGCGGACAGGAGCACGATGTAGTTCGTACAGTTGATTTGGAAAACAGTGCGGTGGCGTTGTGCAACATATCTGAAAGCAATAACGGGCAGGAAAAAAAAGAGATAAATAATGAAAGCTACCATTTTTATAAAGTCGGTATCGGCGGTGCAGCTACTTCTTTTTCTTTTCGCACCTTGTGCTCCTCCAAAATTCTGCGAACTCATTCCTCTGCTTCCGTCATAGCCAAGTTGGCTAGATTCTTGAAAGTACTTCTTCCTGAAGAAAAACAAATTTCTTTTTCACCTATTCTTTATTTTACCCAATATTCCAGTGAATACTATATTTATCAGTTGAGGCGTATTCTTATTTAGCTTATTTTTCTTTTCGGCAAGGCCTATTTTTTTATGCCTTATATTTCTTTTGTTTTTATATTTTCATAATGGGAACTGGGGTGGATGCTTGTTCCTTTTATGAATGGTGTTATATGTTAATGTATTAATAACTAATGTATAATGGAATTTTTATTGGACTTTATACTTCACATTGACCAATATATGATAGATATTGTTCAAGAATATCATACTTGGGCTTATGTCATACTGTTTATAATCATTTTTTGCGAAACGGGATTGGTTGTCACTCCATTCCTCCCCGGAGATTCTTTGCTTTTTGTCGCGGGAGCTATTTCGGCTTTGCCCGATATGCCTTTGGAGGTTAATATTCTCGCTTTGGTTTTATTTATTTCGGCTGTGCTGGGCGATTCCTGTAATTATATGATAGGACACTTTTTTGGACGTAAACTTTTCAATAATCCCGATTCCCGTATATTTAGGCAAAGTCATTTGGAAAAGACACATGAATTTTATAAAAAATACGGAGGAAAGACAATCATTATTGCCCGTTTTGTACCTATAGTCCGTACATTTGCTCCTTTTGTTGCGGGTATGGGTAAAATGCATTATTATTATTTTATGGTGTATAATCTGATAGGGGGAACTTTGTGGGTCGGTATTTTCTGTTATGCCGGTTATTTTTTCGGCGATCTTCCATTTGTACAGAAGAATCTGAAATTGCTGATTGTGGCTATTATTGTCGTTTCTATATTGCCTGCCGTCATAGAAGTAGGCAGGAATAAGTGGAAAACTCGCAATTACTAAAATCAAACATATCAAAAACAATTTATTCAAATTACATTTATGAAAAATTCTTTTTTTAGTCGATTCACACCTCAGGAACCTAAGTTTTTCCCTATGTTGAAACGTTTGTCTGAAATCCTGACCTCATCATCGGATTTATTGGTAGAAAGCATGCAGCATGATAAGCCGGAAGAGAGAGCGAACTATTATAAACGCATCAAAGATATGGAACGTGAAGGTGACAAGCAGACTCATTTAATTTTTGACGAATTGGGAAAAACTTTCATAACCCCTTTTGATCGTGAGGATATTCACGATTTGGCATCGACTATGGATGATGTAATAGACGGGATTAACAGTTGCGCCAAACGCATAACGATCTATAATCCCCATCCCATTGCTAATAGTGGAAAAGAGTTGAGTTTGTTGATACAGCAAGCGGCTGTTTATATAAGTAAGGCAATGGATGAATTGGAAATTTTCCGTAAAAAGCCTACTGAATTAAGAGCATGTTGTACAAAATTGCATGATATTGAGAATCAAGCGGATGATGTATATGAACTCTTTGTTAAGAAACTATTTGAGGAAGAAAAGGATTGCATAGAACTGATTAAGATCAAGGAGATAATGCATGAATTGGAGAAAACGACCGATGCGGCAGAACGGGTAGGGAAAATCTTGAGAAACCTGATTGTGAAATACGCATAAAAGCAGAAAGTACAACATGGAATTATTAGTGATTATTATTACGTTGGCTTTGATTTTTGACTATATTAACGGATTTCATGATGCAGCCAATTCAATAGCCACCATTGTGTCAACCAAGGTTCTTACTCCGTTCCAAGCGGTGATATGGGCGGCATTTTTTAATTTTGTTGCGTTCTTTATTGCTAAATGTATAATCGGAGGGTTCGGAATAGCCAATACTGTATCCAAGACAGTAGTGGAACAGTATATTTCCTTGCCGATTATTCTTTCAGGGGTTATTGCAGCTATTGTATGGAATCTGTTTACATGGTGGAAGGGGATTCCTTCTTCTTCTTCGCATACGCTGATTGGAGGTTTTGCTGGTGCTGCTATTATGGCTCATGGTTTTGATGCCATTCAGCTCAATATTATATTGAAGATTGCTGCTTTTATCTTTTTGGCACCATTTATAGGGATGGTTGTTGCCTTTGGATTCACGTTGCTTGTCCTCCACATTTGTCGTCGTGCACATCCGCATACGGCTGAGATGTGGTTTAAGAAATTGCAGCTTGTTTCTTCGGCTTTGTTCAGTATTGGTCATGGGTTGAATGATTCCCAGAAGGTAATGGGTATTATTGCTGCTGCCATGATCGCCGCTCATTCGGAAGGGTTAGGAATGGGGATAAATAGTATCAATGATTTGCCGGATTGGGTGGCATTTTCTTGTTTTACTGCCATTTCTTTAGGAACGATGTCAGGTGGATGGAAGATTGTGAAAACCATGGGAACTAAGATTACCAAAGTAACTCCTTTGGAGGGGGTTATTGCGGAAACTGCTGGAGCATTTACATTGTATCTGACAGAATATCTGAAAATACCTGTAAGTACGACCCACACCATTACAGGAGCTATTATCGGGGTGGGCGCTACTAAGCGTCTTTCAGCCGTCCGGTGGGGAATAACAAGAAGCCTGATGACGGCTTGGGTGTTGACTATTCCTGTCAGTGGAATATTGGCCGCTGCCATTTACGGAGTGGTTGGTCTCTTTTTAGGATGACCGGATTGTAGGCTGTTCTAGAAAATAAAGATCTGCCGTGACCGAGGTGACTGGGAAGCTACCTCGGTTTTGTATATGTACCTATTTGTAGGTAAAAAGTGGATGAAACAGATAATAAATATAAAATGTTATTGTGATTTTGTTATTTGTTTCTATTTTTGCAGTGGACTTACTGAACACAAAAATGAGAGAAAACGCAAAAGGCAGGATTTTTATAGCATGGCTGTTGTTTATGACGCTTATGCCATTTTTCATGGTGAAGACTTTTCACTACCATGAAGAAGATGCTGTTTGCCATTCTGATAGTGGAAATTCTCATGACTCCTCTCATCAGTGTCCCGTGTGTAACTTCACACTTTCACCTTTTACGCAAGTTGAAACATTACAACTTCATATTGTTCTTCCGGTTTTTGATTATCAGCCGGAAATAACGGTGGATAAGGTTTGCCAGGTTAAATCTTATCCTTATTATCTACGTGCGCCTCCCGTTTGCTGATTTACATAGTATCTTTTATTTATTCACAACATCAAATGATTGTAATTTATGCGTATCAGATATGTTTCGGGTACGCTGGGAATGTTTTTTGCCTTGTATTCAAATGCACAGGTAGTTTCTGATACGATTAAAAGTGTAGATTTATCCGAAGTGGTGGTGACGGGATCTTACCGACATGCTCAGGAGAAAAAGACTACCCTGACACTTGAGTTGTTTCAGAAAGATTATTTGAACCGGCATTTTACCGGTAATTTGGTACAGACTTTGAAAAATGTTCCCGGTGTACACTCGATGGATATCGGTGCGGGGTTCTCCAAACCTATGATTCGTGGTTTGGGATTCAACCGTATTGCCGTATCCGAAAATGGAATAAAACAAGAGGGGCAACAATGGGGAGCCGATCATGGGCTGGAAATTGATGCTTTTAATGTAGACGAGGTACGGATTCTGAAAGGTCCGTCTTCACTGTTCTACGGTAGTGATGCGATGGGAGGTGTCATCGAAATCCTTCCTTTGCTGCCACAAAAAGAGAACCGGTTTTTTGGTGAGGCTGCCTTATTGGGAAAATCAGTGAACGGCACTGTGGGCGGTTCACTGATGCTAGGTATTGAGAAGAATGCATGGCTGGTCAGAGTACGTTTCTCAGAACAGCACTATGGAGATTATCATGTACCGGCAGATACCATTGTATATCTTACCCAGTTGGTGCCTGTTTACGGTCATAAGCTGAAAAACACCGCTGGGTTCGAGCGCAATGTTTCTGCATGGGAGATTATAGAAAGAAGTTTTATCAGATGAATATTGCTGTGAGCAATGTTTATCAGAAGATGGGCTTCTTTCCTGGTGCTCATGGCATTCCTGATATTTCCCGTTTGGAGGATGATGGGAACAGCCGTAATATTGACTTGCCTTATAGCAAAGTGAACCATCTTAAAGTAACCACGCATCAACAGTATCTTTGGAATGGGGTACAACTTTCAGGTGATTTCGGCTATCAGTTCAATCATCGGGAGGAATGGAGTGCTTTCCATACCCACTATGACACTCAGGTGATGCCTGCAAAGGATCCGGATAGGGAACTGGTGTTCAAACTGCATACATTCAGCTCCTCTCTGAAGCTGCGGTTGTTCAATTCCTCTTCCTGGGAGCATATGGCAGGGTGGAATATGCAGATACAGAAAAATGCGATTGGCGGATATTCTTTTCTGCTACCGGAATACAAGCGTTTTATTACCGGAGCTTTTTGGCTGACGACTTTCCGACTGGATAATCAGTTGTCTGTAACTGGTGGGATACGTTATGATCGGGGAAGGATTGATATAACAGCATTCGAAGATCCTTATTTGGTGGAGTATCTACACAGACAAGGATATGAAGAAGAGGTAATACAGGCATATCGTTGGCGAAGTTATCCGGTGGACAGGGCTTATGGTAATTACTCCTGTTCGGCGGGAGTAGTGTGGACACCCGCTGCCGGTCATCTTCTGAAGATGAATGTGGGACGTAGCTTCCGTTTGCCGGGGGGCAATGAATTAGCATCCAACGGAGTACATCACGGAACTTTCCGTCATGAAAAAGGAGATGCCACTCTTTCTTCGGAACAAGGATGGCAGATTGATGCTTCCTATACCTTGCTTATAAAAAAATGGAACTGGTTGTTTCATCTTTTGCCGGTTGGTTTGATAATTATATTTATTTGCGTCCTACGGGAGAATGGTCTGTATTGCCCCATGCCGGACAGATTTATCAATATAGTGGCGCACGTGCTTTGTTCATGGGTGGTGAGATAAATTTCAATATGGATTTTCTACGTCATTTTAATTATCGTTTGGTTGGTGAGTATGTCTATACTTATAATCGTGACGAACATACGGCTTTAAGTTTTTCACCTCCTGTATCCATGCGGAACATTCTAACATGGAATAAAAAGGATTTTCAGTTGTATGCTGAATTTCAAAGTATAGCTTCACAGAACCGTATAGCGAGAAATGAAGACCGCACATCCGGAGCTTGTTTGATTCATCTGGGTGGGAGTATTCATATACCTATGGCCAAGGCGGATATTGAAATATCTTTGGGTATTCGTAATTTGTCGGATGTGAAATATTACAATCATTTGAGTTTTTATAGGAAAGTGGAAATCCTGAACCGGGAAGAAACTTTCAGATTTCGATTAAAGTACCATTTAAACAATTATTAAAATGAAAACAAAATTTTATTTTCTTGTAATCAGCCTATTGGCTATATGCTCTGTTTGTCTGCCTGCGTGTGATAATGATGAAAAAGGGGATGTAACAAAGCCCGTGATCGATTTGATAGAACCCGAAGAGGGAGCGGTGTTGAAAATTGGTAATGAGAAAGGGGTACATTTTGAAATGAATTTGTCAGATGATGTGATGTTGAAATCGTATAAAATCAATATTCATAATAATTTTGACCACCACGGACATGATTCCCGGGCAGCCGGACAGAAAAACATAGCTTTTACTTTTGACAAGGTATATGATGTTTCCGGTTTGAAGAATACAAAAGTACATCATCATGATATTGTTATTCCGGCTGATGCTGCTCCCGGAGATTATCATCTGATGGTATGGTGTACCGATGCGGCGGGCAATCAGACAGAAATGGCTCGTAATATTGTCTTGAGTGCGGACGGAGGTACTGAAACGGAACATGATCATGACCATGAGTGATCTTTTGTATCAATCGTATTGTGTGTATTAATTGTCTGATGGCGGTCGATGTGAATCGGCCGTCACTTTATTTTGTTGGATGTCGCCAAAGAATAATTTTCTTCCAGGAGGTAATAATCCGTTTGTAAATAGAATATTTGTTCTGTAAATAGTGATGATTGTAGCTCTATTTTCTTTATTTTTAGTATATCTTGTTTGATATAACTACCTTTAATACCTTTGCAACAGGTAAAAACAGAAATATATAACTCTAAAAAGATAAAGATTATGGCTACAAAAAAATTACATTTCGAAACATTACAACTTCACGTAGGACAGGAACAACCAGACTCGGCTACGGAGCTCGTGCAGTTCCTATTTATCAGACTACATCTTATGTATTTCATAACTCGGCACATGCAGCCGCACGTTTTGGTTTACAAGATCCGGGTAATATTTATGGGCGTCTGACTAATTCCACTCAAGGTGTTTTTGAACAGCGTGTGGCTGCATTGGAAGGAGGAGTGGCAGGACTTGCCGTAGCTTCCGGGGCTGCTGCCATTACTTATGCGTTTCAGAACATTACTCGTGCAGGTGATCATGTTGTAGCTGCAAAGACTATTTACGGAGGTACTTATAACCTGCTGGCTCATACGTTGCCGACTTATGGTGTGACTGCTACATTTGTGGACCCTAGTGATCTTTCTAATTTTGAGAAAGCTATTCAAGAGAATACAAAGGCGGTGTTTATCGAGACTTTAGGGAATCCTAATTCGAATATTATAGATATAGAGGCTGTGGCGGAAATAGCACATCGCCATCACATACCTTTGATTATTGATAACACTTTTGGTACTCCTTATCTAATTCGTCCCATTGAGCATGGAGCGGATATTGTGGTACATTCCGCTACAAAATTTATTGGTGGTCATGGAACTTCACTGGGTGGCGTGATTGTTGATTCAGGTAAATTTGACTGGGTGGCATCAGGTAAATTTCCTCAACTGACAGAACCAGATCCTTGCTATCATGGGGTGCGTTTTGTAGAGGCGGCAGGTCCGGCCGCTTATGCTGTCCGTATTCGTGCTATTTTATTGCGTGATACTGGCGCGACTATCAGTCCGTTTAATGCTTTTATTCTGTTGCAGGGATTGGAGACACTTTCATTGCGTGTGGAACGTCATGTAGAGAATGCGTTGAAAGTGGTGGAGCATTTGAAAAATCATCCGAAGATCAAGAAAGTAAATCATCCTCCTTGCCGGAACATCCTGACCATGCTCTGTATCAGCGTTATTTCCCCAATGGAGCCAGTTCTATTTTCACTATCGAGGTGAAAGGTGGTCAGGAAGAAGCACATCGTTTTATCGATAGTCTGGAAATTTTTTCTTTGTTGGCCAATGTCGCTGATGTGAAGTCATTGGTTATCCATCCTGCCAGTACCACTCACTCTCAGTTGAATGCGGAAGAATTGGCGGAACAGGGTATTTATCCGGGGACAGTGCGTTTATCAATAGGTACGGAACATATAGATGATTTGCTGGCCGATTTGGATCAGGCATTAGCTGGAATTTAATAAGATATATTAATAGAATAAGGAATATTACTACAATATAAAATCAATATATGGATAAGAAGTGTATGCCGGAGGTTTGTGTAAAGATACATTATACATGCTTCTGGCATTACTTTATTTTTACTAATAAAAAAGGATAGATCATTAATCCAAATAGGATTCTTTTTTGTTATTAAAAAAAGAATCTTTGCGGAAGTGGGGTTTCAAAGGCTTAATTTAAGAGTTTATGGATACCGTTTCTTTAACTTAAATACAATGGTTATGAATCTAGTCCTTGCTATTATTCCGGTATTGCTATTAATTATCCTGATGGCGTTTTTTAAAATGTCCGGTGACAAAAGTAGTGTGATTTCCCTTGTCGTTACTATGCTGATTGCTTTTTTCGGCTTTCATTTTCCGGTAGACGATTTGCTGTTTTCTTTTCTGTACGGTGCATTGAAAGCTGTTTCTCCTATTCTGATTATTATTTTGATGGCGATATTCAGCTATAATGTTTTATTGAAGACTGAAAAAATGGAAATTATCAAGCAACAGTTTTCTTCTATTTCTACCGATAAAAGTATTCAGGTATTGCTGTTGACATGGGGATTTGGTGGCTTGCTTGAAGCTATGGCAGGATTTGGTACGGCAGTGGCTATACCGGCGGCGATTCTTATCAGCCTCGGATTCAAACCGGTATTTTCGGCAACAGTCAGTTTGATTGCCAATAGTGTGGCTACTGCTTTTGGGGCTATTGGTACACCGGTCTTGGTATTGGCGAAAGAAACGAATCTGGATGTATTGGTGCTAAGCGCCAATGTCGTGTTGCAGCTTTCGGTACTGATGTTTCTCATTCCTTTCGTATTGCTGTTCCTGACCAATTCGAAATTAAAATCCTTACCTAAAAATATTTTCCTGTCTTTGTTGGTCGGTGGTGTCTCATTAGGCAGCCAGTATATTGCCGCCCGCTATATGGGGGCGGAGTCTCCGGCTATTATTGGAAGTATTTTATCTATCATTGTTATTGTGGCCTATGGCAAACTGACTGCTTCTAAAGAGGAAAAAGCAAGGAAAAGCACATTGAAAGGCTCGAGGTACTGAACGCGTGGAGTATCTATCTTCTTATCTTGTTCTTGATTATTCTGACTAGTCCGTTGTTTCCCGGTTTGCGTACAACACTTGAAAATAATTGGGTGACCCGTATCAGTCTTCCGATTAATGATTCAACTATGAATTATACGGTTTCTTGGCTGACCCATGCGGGAGTTTTACTTTTTGTGGGCACGTTTGTCGGTGGCTGATACAAGGAGCCAAGATATGGGAGCTGTTTGCTGTACTCTGGAATACGGTAAAGCAGTTAAAGAAAACTTTTATCACGGTAATTTGTCTGGTGAGTTTGTCCACTATCATGGATACGGCAGGTATGATTTCAGTTATAGCCACTGCTTTGGCGGTTGCTACAGGAAGCCTTTATCCGTTGTTTGCCCCTGTTATTGGTTGCCTGGGTACCTTTATTACGGGCAGTGATACTTCTTCAAATATTTTGTTCGGCAAATTACAGGCTAATGTGGCCGGGCATATTCAAGTAAGTCCCGACTGGTTGTCGGCAGCCAATACGGTGGGGGCGACAGGTGGAAAAATAATTTCTCCGCAAAGCATCGCTATTGCCACTTCTGCCGGAAACCAACAGGGAAAAGAAGGGGAAATCCTAAAATCCGCCATTCCATATGCACTGGCGTATGTGGTAATAACCGGAGTGATTGTTTATATTTTCAGCTAATCTTTTCCGGTACATAGGGTGCGCCGGACGATAGCTTATAGTACCAATTCCTTGAACAACTGTTGTAAGGTAGCATCCAGGTTCATGGAAAATCCGGGATGAGGCCGTGAAGTCTGTATACAGGCACTACGTACAGCGGTCAGCCAACGGAACCGGTCCGGAATTTCCATTTGTGCTATGCTTCCTCCCTCTTTCTTTCCTTGGCATACCTTATCAAATACCTGTAGTGCATTCTTTAGGCATTCCATATCTACTTCCGTAGAAAATACTCGCAACTTCTGTTCATTCAGTACATAGATTGCATTCAGGTATCTGGCTTGTTTGGAGAACAAGACTATTCCTATATTAAGAAACTCCTCACGCTCTACTTTGGGGACAAAGCGGATTACTGCATATTCATATAAGTGCTTTTCTGGCATTTTGTGCTTCTTTTACAAATAGTTCGGAATGGTGAACCCTTTCTTTTAAAAAATGAAAATATACCTCTCTCAGATCTTGTATTGTTTCTCCTTCTTCTGCCCAAGTAAGCCAGTCATCGGGTATGGCATCTGTTATTTCCTGTAGTTTTTCTTCGGTCAGTATTTGTTTGAACCGGTTATCCGCTTCTTCCAACTGGCTGGCATAAGGCAGAAGTACATGGTCTTTTATTCTTAGAAAAGGATTGACAGCCTGTTTCTGCCAGTTTTCCCATGAATGATGAAAGTAAAGTGCTGCGCCGTGATCTATCAGCACAGTTCTTTATGCCACATCAGCATATTGGTATTCTTGATGGTACGGTCTACGTTGGTGAGCAGAGCGTCCAGCCATACTACTTGTGAAGCGGTTTGTACGTCTACCTGATGTACGATGGGGTCAAAAGTCAGTGCGCCCGACAAGAAATGAAGTCCTAGATTCAGCCCACGGCTCCATTGCAACAAGTCTTGTATCTCTTCATCTGCTTCTGTCCGGCCAAATGCTTCGTCCAGTTGCAGAAAGACGATTTCGGGTACGCGGAAATGAAGGGCACGGGCTATTTCTCCACCTATCAGTTCAGCGATAAGCGCCTTGGGTCCGTGGCCTGCTCCCCTAAATTTGACGACATATTTAAAATCATCATCCGCTTCGGCCAATGCGGGCAAGGAACCTCCCTCACGCAGGGGCATAATGTAGCGAGTGACATTAACTGTACGTAAATCCATTTAAACCTCCTTGATTATAGGGAATAAAGATACGATGTTTTTGGGTATTAGGAATAAAAATAGTCCGTAAATTGGGAATTATAGCACTAATTTAGCATTTAAGATACTTCCAAATCTGCTGAAATATGCTGCAACCAGGGATAAACTGTTGAAAAATCGTAAAAAAAGAGATAGATAGGAGATTTATTGCCAAAAAAGAATTTAATTTGAACAGTTTTATAATTTATAAAAAAAAAAGAACATGAACGAATTAATTGCTAAAATCAAAGAATTGAACGAAGCTTTTATGTCTGATGCTGCATTGCAGATTGAAAAAGGTAACAAAGCTGCAGGAACACGTGCGCGTAAAGCATCATTGGAATTGGAAAAACTGATGAAAGAATTTAGAAAAGCATCTTTGGAAGCTTCTAAGTAATCTTTTATTCGTCTTTTAAAGATTTTTATAAGCCATCCTTCGGGGTGGCTTTCTTATTTTCTACTAAGTTTTGCTTTTATTTCGGGGGATAATTGATATTTTGTATTTTATTGGTGGGTGGTTAACCTAAAGGAGAAGGGATGTTTATGAAGAATATGTGTCTATTGCCTGTATGGGCGGTTTTATTGATTATAGCAGGGACTTTCTTTTCTTGTGAAAAGAAGAAGGATATGGCTATATACCGTCAGGCGGATTCTTTGAACTTGCTTTCTTATCATATGCGCTATAAGAATTTGGACACAGCGTGTAAAGCAGCGCATGACGCCTACAAACTGGCGGATGGATTCCCCTCCCTGCGTGCCGGGGCATTGAATAATCAGGTTTCTGCGCCTTTATCCACATGGACTTTGAAAAAGCCGAAGATCTTTTTCTTCGCGTATATGAGGAGTCAAACAATGAATTGGAATGTCTGATAGCAGATATCGGTATGATGAAAATTTGTCAGCGTACCGCCATGAACAAGGAGTTCTATGATTATCGTAACAGTGCGTTACGGCGTATGAAACGTATCAGCGATGACCGTTCTGCTATAACTGATCCCGGAGAGCTGGAACGGCTGAATTATGCCCGTTCTGAGTTTTCCATTGCTTCTGCCATTTATTACTATTATTTGCAGCAGGAACAGCAGTCCTTGGAGGCGATTAATGAAATAAAAGTAGACGAGGCGCTGGAAAGTGATACTGCCCAGTTGCTCTATTATTATTATATGAAAGGGTCTGGCGGTATGTATGAAGCGGATACACCGCAGGATGTGGTATTGGGTGAGTTTAACTATCTGATAGAATGTCTGGGTATCAGTAGGGAACACGGGTATATCTATTTCGAGGCGAATGCATCTCAGGCAATGGCAGAATTGCTGAAAGAGAGGAAAAATTTCGATTTAATTATGGAAAGGCGTCCCAATGTGATGCGTGCCATCAATAGCGAGGACTTGCGTGGGAGGAACTGACCATGCGTTTTGCCTGGCAGGCTTTGGATTTGTTCAAAAAATATGGAGATTTGTATCAGATTTCGGGTACATACCGCACTTTGGCGTCGTGCAGCAACGAGCAAGGCAGGTATGAAGACGCGCTGCATTACTTGTCGGAAGCGCTGGGGTACGTCAACCGGCATCACGAAAAATATTACCATTGTACGGATACCATGGACAGGCTTCGTCCGTATGTTCCCATGGCTACCACTTCCATTGAACTGGAATGGATTAATGACGATGGTATAAAAAGTGTCCCCGAATGGATCGCCCGTTTCCGTGAACAATTGAGTGTAACATATGCGGCGTTAGGAATGAAACCCCAGTCGGATTATAATCGTAATATTTATCTGGATATTTTGGACTACACCCGCCAGGACAAAGAATTGGAGAGTCGTTATAATGCGTTGGAGAAGGAATCGGAAGCCTTGAACGGACTTCTGGTGGTAGTGGTGATTGGTATCGCTGTCCTTATCATTCTATTTTGGATATTGAATAAAAGATGGCGTGTGCGGAATGCTCTTTACATTGATAAGTTGAAACGTACTTTGGAAATATGCCGTAAGATAACGGCTTCCGTACATTGATGCGGGGGAGATAGAGGATGTGACAAAAGCGGTAGTTGCCTCGGTGAAAGAGGATATTCTTCCGTTGGTGGGAGCCACGGACTTCCGTATTGTGGCTGAAAATGGAGAGGGAAGAGAGGTGCCGGGACAAGGGATTTGTACAAGTTTTATCTTGAATATTCCAAGCAGGGAACAACCTTTGGGCGAGGTGCATCTGTATTCGGAGCACAAAATGAAGAAAGATGATAAAGCACTGATGAGGGTCATTACACCTTACATTTCGTGGACACTGGAGAATGGACTGGCTTTTATTTCGTTGGGCGATGAACGGAAACGGCTGGAAAAGGAGCAATATGTCCATGAACAGCATTTGGCGGAGAATAAACGGCAGAATCTGGTGAAGAAAGCCTGTTTGTTTATTGTCACAGGCATTATGCCTTATATAGACCGCATCATGAATGAAGTGCATAAACTAACCGTACACAACTATATTCAGAACGAAGAAATAAAAGAAAGCAAATACCGTTATATCGACGAACTGATTACCCGTATTAATGAGTATAATGATATTCTGGCCTTATGGATTAAGATGAGGCAGGGGACACTGAGCTTGAATATAGAGAATTTTGAATTGAATTCCCTTTTCGATGTACTGGTGAAAGGGCGTAAGACTTTCGAGATGAAACAACAGACCTTGACCATAGAGCCGACTGCCGCCATTGTGAAAGCGGATAAGGCTCTGACGCTTTTCATGATAAATACGTTGACAGAAAATGCCCGTAAATATACGCAGCCGGGAGGAAATGTTTCTGTTTATGCGCAGGAAACAGAATCTTACGTGGAGATTTCGGTGAAAGATGACGGTCCGGGGCTTTCACAGGAAGATGTGGAGCGTATTCTGAGTGAGAAAGTTTATGATTCAGGTAAAATCGGATTGCAGACCAGCGAAAATGTCAGCGAATTGCAGAAGAATAAAGGTCATGGTTTCGGTTTGATGAATTGCAAAGGCATTATTGATAAATATAAGAAGACCAATGAAATATTCCGGGTCTGCCTGTTCCGGATAGAAAGTGAATTGGGGAAAGGCAGCCGTTTCTATTTTCGTCTGCCCAAAGGAGTGCGCAAAACGTTGATGTTGGTACTGGTCGCTTTTCTTTCTGTCCTGACAGGATGTAATGAGGGGAGAGAGAAAGACGGGAAAGCGGAACAACTCACTCTTAATGATTCCATTCAGCGATATGATAAATTATTGGCTGTTGCGAATGAATATGCATACGATGTTTACAATTGTAACATTGATGGACTATACCAACAGGCATTGTGTTATGCGGACAGTGCTCTACATTGTTTGAATAAGCATTATATTATGTATTCGGGCAGCAAAGGGCCTTTGTTGGAATTGGAAGGAGAGGGGGCTGCAGCGGATTTAGATTGGTTCAACCGGCATTTTGATACCGATTACTATGCCTTGCTGGATGTTCGCAACGAGGCAGCAGTCGCTTTTTTGGCTTTAGGTAATCTGGAGGCTTATCGTTATAACAATAATGCTTATACGGCGCTGTACAAACAAATCAGTGAGGACACCTCATTGGAGCAATATTGCCGTCAGATGCAGCTTTCTGCCAATAATAAGACGGTGGCTATCATTCTTTGTGTGGTTATTCTGTTGGTATTGCTGGTGGGTTATTATATTCTGTATTTCCGCCACCGTTTGATTTATCGTTATAACTTGGAACAGGTGTTGGAAATCAACAAGCAGGTGTTTTCGGCCTCTTTGCTTGACGGAAGAACCGACCGGGATATTGCTGCAAGTCTGGTCAATGATATGTTTGAGACGGTGAATGAGTTGCTGCCCATTGATGTGTTGGGCGTAGCGGTTTATAGTGAAGACAACCATAGCTTGAATTATGCTTTTTCACCGGTGGAGGATGAGAACGAAGAAATGCGTGAGATGATGGCCCGTAGCTTTGACGCGAAGACATCTTATTGGCGTGAGAAAGATAGGTTAAAGTGTTTGCCCTTGTGGGTGGAAGCAGGTAACGAGAATCGTTGCACGGGTGTGCTGGCATTGAAAATCGCTTTGCCTGTGGAGCGTGAGGACGACCGCTTGATGTTGGAGCTTGTGGCCGGATATGTAGCATCATTGTATATAATGCAGTGGTACTGATGGCACAGAAATATCGGGATATAGAAAGTGCGCAGGATGATGCGCGCCGAGCTATACGGGAGGAAAACCAGTTGCATGTGCAAAATTTGGTATTGGACAATTGCTTGTCAACCATTAAGCATGAGACAATCTATTATCCTAACCGGATAAAACAGATTATCGACAGGTTGAACACCCGTCAGGCAGGAGAAAACGAAGCTGTGCAAGTAGAGACGATTGGTGAGTTGATCAGTTATTATAAGGATATATTTACTTTGCTGAGTTCATGCGCCGCACGTCAGTTGGAAGAAATTACTTTCCGCAGAGGTGTTGTGAAAGCCGGCGAGCTGGCCGATTATGCGGCACGGTATATAAAACGTGCTGGAAAACGTATGCCGCATCGGGTAGAACTGAGGACGGAGGTGGAACATGTTTCCGTACTGGGAGATGTCATTCAGCTGAAGTTTATGTTGGAGAATCTGATAGATGAAGCGCTATCATACGAGGTGGATGGCCTTTTGGAATTGTGTATTTATGAGGATAAGGATTTTGTGCGGTTTGATTTCCGCGATACGCGTCGCGAAAAGTCGCAGGAAGAGTTGAACTTGTTGTTCTACCACATCTGTCTCGTATGAAGCAGGGGCAGGAAGGAGTTCTGACCGGTACGGAATACCTTATTTGTAAGCAGGTGATTCGTGACCATGATGAATTTGCCGGAAGACGCGGTTGCCGTATCAATGCGCAGCCTGCCGCTGAGGGAGGGTTCACCGTATGGTTCACCCTGCCTGCCCGTTGAATGTAGAATGTAAAAAAACAATGCATATTATGGAGAATAATAGATTTAAAGTCATCATTGTAGAGGATGTCAAACTGGAATTAAAAGGAACGGAAGAGATATTCAGACACGAAATTCCAAATGCGGAAGTCATCGGAACGGCCATGACTGAGAATGAGTTTTGGGAATTGCTGAAAGTGCAGTTGCCCGATATGGTTTTATTGGACTTGGGCTTGGGGGGATCGACTACCATCGGTGTGGAAATCTGTTCTTCTTTACGGAAGAACTATCCGGATATGAAGGTGCTGATTTTCACTGGTGAGGTGTTGAACGAAAAGTTATGGGTGGATGCGCTGAATGCGGGTGCGGATGGTATAATCCTGAAGACGGGAGAGTTGCTGACTGCCACAGATGTACAGGCGGTGATGGATGGTAAGAGACTGGTTTTCAATTATCCCATTCTGGAGAAAATAGTGGCACGTTTCAAGCAGTCGGTGGCTCAGGAGCAGCGTAGGCAGGAAGCTGTCATCGATTATGATATTGATGAATATGATGAGCGTTTGCTTCGCCATCTGGCCTTGGGGTATACCAAAGAAATGATTACTAATCTGAAAGGGATGCCTTTCGGGGTCAAGTCCATAGAGAAACGTCAGAATGAATTAATAAACCGTTTGTTCACATTGGATGAAAGAAATGGTGTCAATGCCTGTCGCTTGGTGACCCGTGCTTTCGAGTTGCGGATTCTTGATATTGATAATTTGGAACCGGATGAAGAGTAAATATTATTTCCCTCATACCGCTACTGTATTTTTTCTGCTGACAGTAGCTGTAGCCTTGTTCTCATGGATAGGAAGTATTTATGGGCTGGGGAAGGTGCAAAGCCTGCTCAGCCCCGAAGGAATCCGGTGGGAATTGAGGCATGCTATGGGGAATTTTGTCCAGACACCGGCATTGGGCATAGTAATGATGCTTTTTTAGGGTTCGGCATTACGGTTCATTCCGGGGTATGGGGCACGTTGGGGAGAATAGTGAAAAGAGGAAAGCCCATTTCCCGTAAGGAAAAGCGTGCGTTGATATTGGCAGGTTGTATGCTGCTTGTTTATATCATAATGATTATTGGCACCACTTTTGCCCCATGGACTATGTTGCGTAGCGTGACGGGATCTCTCACGAATTCTCCGTTTCAAAAAGGGATTTATTATCTCATTTCGTTTGGTGTGGGATTATCGGGTATGGCTTTCGGCTATGCATCGGGACGTTTTCGGGATGATAAGGATATAATAAGAGGGATGTCCTGTCTCTTTTCTCGTTTTGCCGATTACTTTGTGGTGCTTTTTTTTATAGTTCAGTTCTTTTCCTCATTGATGTATACGAATTTGGTGGAATGGGTTGGAATAGATTCATATATAGTGTCTTACGTTTTTCATATTTGTTGCTATTTACCTTTCGCTTGGATGTTGAATAGAAAAAAATAGGTTGTTAATGCAAAAAAGTTACGGATTCTTTTGGTAATTTCAATAAAAACCGTACCTTTGCACTCGCAATTAAGGATGGTTCCGTAGCTCAGCTGGATAGAGCAACGCCCTTCTAAGGCGTGGGTCTTGCGTTCGAATCGCAACGGAATCACATAAAGAAACTGTATCTCTTTCGGGGGTACAGCTTTTTTTATGGAAATATTTAAAAAGGATTCATCTAAAAGCAGGGCTATGGAAAAGATCTTGTCCATATCTCTAAACCTTTCCCATTGGATAGTTAAGGGTTTTCTTCCTGCTTGTTCTATCTCCGCAAGCCTTTGGAGTTAACTCCATAGCCTTTGGAGATAACTCCAAAGCTTATGGAGATAACTCAAGGGCTATGGAGATAGAATAATCCGTATAAAAAGGTTTAACCTGGAAAGAGAAAAGGCTTATGCAACAGGGACGGATGCAATACATTGTTGTTTAATTCCGCTGGCGGGTTGTTACTTTTTCTCAGTTTCTTCTTCCTTTGGGCTTCACGGCAGCGGAAAGATTGAACCGGTTAAAAAGTCATGTTAACCCTTTTTGCATGCAGAAGATGTATATACTGAATCTAAAGAAAGGTATGAACCGGAAAATAAGAAGTAGTTCCCGTTAAATTTCTACTATCCCTTAAAAACGGAACTTTCTTCTTTTCTGAACAAAAAATCCCACTCATTCGTCATATTTTCCTCTTTTACATCAGAATATATTTGTACTTTTGGTCCGGATGCCCCAAGGAAAGAACATTTTCTTTGTCAGGCTTGTCTGAAAATCATAAATAAAACAACTACCGACTATGACAACACAAAAGTACAAAAGCCTATTGGTGATAATATGGGCACTATGGGCTTTTCATCCTTGTTTGGCTATTGACGATGTGCTCCGTACAGCCAAACGTGATGCTATTTTAGCACAAATTACAGGAGCCGTTCGTCCGAAAAAGCAGATTTCACTTATTTCGTTTGGTGCGAAAGGAGATGGGAAAAAAGATTGTAAACCTGCATTTGATAAAGCGATGAAGCGTGCTGCCCATATGGGAGGAGCACATATTGTGGTTCCCGCAGGGGAATATCTTTTGAATGGTCCTATTCATTTTGTAAGTAATGTATGTTTGGAACTTCAGGAAGGGGCGACCTTGAAATTTTCATCTGAACCGGCTTTTTATCTCCCTCTGGTGAAAACCAGTTGGGAAGGAACTTTCCTTCAGAATTACAGTCCTTTTATTTATGGATATCAGTTGGAAAATGTTTCCATCATCGGCAAAGGAGTGATAGATGGAAATGCGGGGACTACTTTTGCCACTTGGAAAAGTAAGCAGAAGATAGGGCAGCAGCTTAGTCGTGAAATGAATCATAAAGAAGTGCCGGTAGCCGAACGGAACTTCGGTGAGGGGTATTGGTTGCGTCCGCATCTGGTGCAATTCTTTGATTGTAAGAATATTACAATTGAGGATGTGTTTATTACGAATGCGCCTTTCTGGTGTATTCATTTACTGAAATCGGAGAATATTATCTGCCGTGGCATACGTTATGATGCAAAATTGGTCAACAATGATGGCATCGACCCTGAGTACACCCGTAATTTGCTGATTGAAAATATTGAATTTAATAATGGAGATGACAATGTGGCCATTAAATGCGGACGGGATAATGACGGATGGAAAACCAGTTGTCCTTCGGAAAATATTATTATTCGTAACTGTAAGTTCAAAGGGCTTCATGGTGTGGTGTTGGGCAGTGAGATGTCATCGGGAATACAGCATGTTTTCGTAGAGAATTGCACTTACGGAGGCTATTGTAAACGAGGTATTTTTATCAAGACGAATCCGGACCGTGGAGGTTTTATTCGTGATATTTATGTGAATAATTGTGAGTTTGGTGAAGTGGAGGATCTTTTTTATGTAACTTCCATGTATGCAGGCGAGGGGATGGATAACCATCATTTTACTGAGGTGCATGATATTTATGTAAAGGATTTGAAATGCAAAAAGGTGAATGTAGCTGCATTGGTGCTTCAAGGTACAGAGGCAAAGCCTATTTATAATGTGACTTTTGATAACATGGATGTGGATAAAGCAGGGATAGGTCTTAGTTTTTCGAATACGAAGACAATTGGGGTTTCTAATTGTAATTTGGGAGGTTATGTTGGGGTGCCGTCTACAGCCAGTGCGAAAGATGGTATATTCAATAAATAGATTTGTTTGACTTCTTGGTTCACTTCGCCGATTCCTTGAGAAAGTCTTGTTACGCTGGAATGACAGAGTAAAAGGAAAGCAGGAAACTGTTTTCGGACAGACTGGGGAGGATTTTTCATCCCTCAGCTAAACAAATGTTTTTATAGATGGTTCTATAAGTAAAAAAGACGATAATTATGAATACAAATGAATTTGCCCGAATTTTATTGACTTGGATTAAGAGTTTTCTATCATGGATAGGCATCCCGCGCGATAGGTTGAATGAACTGGATGAGATTATTTTCTTGATCCTGATTGTAGTTATTGCTTTTGCTGTAGGAGCTGTATTTCATTATTTATCTGTGCGTTTCACACGGAAGGTGTTGAAATATAAAAATATCAGTTTTTTAAGTTCGCTGATAGAATACAATGCTTTGCGGAAAATGTCTGCGGTCATTCCGCCGCTTATTATATCCGCTTTGTTGCCGTTTGCGTTCGATTATCGTTCTACTTGGTTTACTGCCAGTGAAAAAATCACTTGGATTTATTTCTTTATCGCTTTGTTGTTTTCGGTCAATGCCGTGTTAAATTCGGTGGGTAATGTGCTGATGAACAAGGAGCAGTTACAGAATCGTCCGATGAAAGGTTTCATACAAATCTTTCAAGTGATTTTTTCGTGTATTGCCATCATTGTCATCATTTCTATATTGATTAATAAGTCGCCTCTCAATCTGATTACCGGACTGGGTGCTTTTGCTGCCGTGCTGATGTTGATTTTCAAAGATACCATCCTTGGCTTTGTGGCGGGGGTGCTGCTTTCCGAGAATGATATGGTGCATATCGGCGATTGGATTGAGATGCCTCAGAATAATGTGAATGGGGTGGTGATGGATATCACTCTGAACATTGTGAAGGTTCAGAATTTCGATAATACTATTGTCACTATACCTCCTTATTCATTAGTTTCCGGTTCATTTATCAATTGGCGTGGGATGACTGAATCGGGCGGACGGCGTATTATGCGCGAGTATGCGTTGAAACTGGATTACATACAACCCTGTACTCCTGAATTTTTGGAGAAAATGAAGAAGTTTGATGCTGATTTGGCCGACTTTATCACAGAAAAGCAGAAACAGGCGGCCGAAGGAAAGGTAGCGAATACTGACAATCCGGCCGGATTGGTAAATGGAACCATTGATACGAATGTAGGGCTGCTTCGTGCTTATATGACTCTCTATCTGAAGCGCCATCCTTTTATCAGTAAGGACCTGTTGCTGATGGTACGCACGTTGGCTCCTACGGAGAATGGTCTGCCTGTACAAATTTATTGTTTCTCGGCCAATAAGAACTGGCCTAGTTATGAATCTATCCAGGCGGAAATCATGGAGCATTTTGTTTCTGTTCTTCCCGAGTTTGGATTGTATCCGTTCCAGAATCCTACTGCCAGAGATTATGTAATCAGTGGTTTGATAGAGTCTGGCAAGGACCTTTCTACTGTAGACGGAATTCCTTGGCATTCGGTCTTGCCAAAGGAAGAAAAGGTATAGTTAGGGATTTAAACATTTATTAATGACTTGCGGTTGAACAATTCTTGTTGCCGCCGTGTTATATAAATGTGTTTTTCATAGTATTAGATTAAAGGTTGAAGATTGCAATCGGCTTGAGAGAAGTAGTTGCATCTGAAGTAGAAGCGTCTACTATAAAAAATATAGAAAGGTTGTTCCTTACGGGACAGCCTTTTTGTTTTGTTAAAAGAAACCATTCGCATTAACTTGAAATGTTAAAGGATTTGTTGCTTTTATTAAACAATACTATAATTTCTCCTTAACGCTTCCTTAAATTTGCAGATAGCAGGAAAGTGCGTATATTTGTATGTGTGTTTTTCATAGTATTAGATTTAAGGTTAACAAAAGGTTGGAGCAAGGCGTTGCTCCTTTTTTTATGGAATAACGTGAGGCTTACATCTGCTGTCCGGTTCCGATACCCAATACAGAACCACAGAGAAGAATCCGTGCAATGTATTCCTCTCCGTGACTGTGTAACTTAATTCTGCTCTTTAATGCAAGGAGAAGGCTGAATTAAATAATCTCGATGCCTTGCTTCCGGCATAACTCCAATCCCACATCCTTTAACTTGAATTTCTGTATCTTTCCGCTGCCCGTCATAGGGAACTCATCAACAAAGAAGATATATTTAGGAATTTTGTAACGGGCTATCTTGCCATCGCAAAAGTCACGTACATCGAATTCGTTCATTTCCACCCCTTCGTGCAAGATGATGAATGCGCCTACCGCTTCTCCGTATTTCTTGGAGGGGATACCGGCTACCTGTACATCTTTTATTCCTTCCATCTGATACAGGAACTCTTCTATTTCCCGTGGATAGATATTCTCTCCGCCACGGATAATCATGTCTTTTATTCTTCCTGTGATACGATAATTACCTTCTTCGTCTTTCACTCCCAAATCCCCTGAGTGGAGAAAGCCGTTCCGGTCTATCACTTCGGCGGTTGCTTCGGGGTTTTTGTAATACCCTTCATGGTGTTATACCCTTTGTTGCACATCTCGCCTTGTACGCCTATGGGACATTCTTCGCCTGTTTCCGGATCGATCACTTTTACTTCCGTAAACTCGAAATCACGGCCCACTGTGTTGCAGCGTACATCAAACGAATCGTCGATGCGGGAGGCTGTCATGCCGGGAGAAGCTTCTGTAAGCCCGTATACACTGGTGACCTTCATAAACATTTTCTCTTCTACACGTTTCATCAGTTCTACCGGACAGAGTGAGCCTGCCATAATGCCGGTACGCAGACTGGACATATCGAACATATCAAACATGGGATGGTTCAGCTCGGCAATGAACATGGTAGGAACCCCGTATAAGGCCGTGCAGCGTTCCTTGTGGACGGAGGCAAGTACCAGCAGTGGGTCAAAGCGTTCCACCATTACCTGCGTACACCCGTGTGTAAGGCAGTTCATGGTGGCTAACACCACTCCGAAGCAATGGAACAGGGGTACGCAGACACATAGTTTGTCATCGGAAGTGAATTTCATGTGCTCGCCCGTCAGGAAACCGTTATTGCTGATGTTGTAATGGGTGAGCATGACTCCTTTGGGGAAACCGGTCGTGCCCGAAGTGTACTGCATGTTCACTGTGTCGTGGCAGTCCACCTTCGCTTTCGCTTCCAGCAGCTCGTCATCGTCTATGTTGCATCCCAGAAGCAGAATCTCGGCGGTGTTGTACATACCCCGGTATTTCTCGGGGCCGATGTAAATCACGTTCTTCATGCAGGGGAAGCGTTTGCTCTTCAGATATCCGCGCTGGCTGGTCTTTAGTTCGGGCAGCATGGCGTAGACCATATTTACATAGTCGTCATTGCCACGGTCTCCGTTTACGATACACAGCGTGTGCATGTCCGAGTTCTGGCAGAGGTATTCCAGTTCTGCCTGTTTGTAGTTGGTATTTACTGTTACGGCCACGGCACCGATTTTGGCGCAAGCGTACAGAAAGGTCAGCCAGTCGGGCACATTACCCGCCCAGATTCCTACATGGGTTCCCCGCTTCACGCCGATGGCTAGCAGTCCTTTGGCCATGTGGTCTACACGTTCGTTAAATTGTTTCCAGGTGAAGCGCAGATTACGGTCGGAATATACGATATATTCTTTATTGGGGGTGGTGAGGGCCCAATGTTCAAGCCAGTCACCAAGGGTTCTTGTGCTTAATTCCATCATAAATCAAATAGGGGTATAGATAACGGCCAATATTTTGGCGGCTTGTCCTTGATATCCGTGTACGTGGTGCGGAACAATAGAATCATAATAAATACTGTCTCCGGCTTTGATCAGATGGCATTTTTTACCGTGGCATACTTCGATGGTGCCTTCCATGACATAGATAAACTCTTCGCCTTCATGCGAGGAGAGCGAGAAGTGGGTTTCCTCTGTCGGTTCTACGTCCACGATGAATGGTTCCATATGCCTGTCCGCTTTTGATTTTGACAGTGAGTGGTAGCGCATATGTGTACGCAGGTCCATTGCATTGTTCGAGAAACTGATGGTATCCTCACTCTCTTGTTTCCGGCAGATTACTGCTCCTTGTTCTTCCTGGTCGTCCAGAAAAGTGCCCAGACGTACCCCTAACGCACGGGCTATCTTGATGAGGGGAGCCAATGAAGGAAGATCTACATTATTCTCTATTCGTTCTATTTGTTCTTCGGCAAGGCCTGAGCGTACGGCCAGTTCGGCTACACTGATTTCTTTTGTTTCACGTAGTGATTTTATTTTTTCACCAACAATCTTTGTGCTGTCCATGGTTTGTTTTTAATAAGTTTGCAAAGTATAAAGTGCAAATATATAATAAAAAAGAATTGGACAGTCTATTTTTGTTCTGAATATGTAAAAAAGGTAAGTTAGTGACGAATTGCCGGTCATTTATCATTAATAGTCGGTAAGTTTCGAATATTTGTGTTTTTTGTTCTATCTTTGTTCTCGAAACTTAATTAAAGACTAAAACTTATGTTCTCAGGGATTGTAGAAGAATATGCGGAGGTGGTGCGTATTGTAAAGGAGCAGGAAAATCTGCACCTCACCTTGAAATGTTCGTTTGTGGACGAACTGAAAATAGACCAGAGTATCTCTCATAACGGCGTGTGCCTGACTGTTGTCAGTTTGCAGGATGGCACGTACACGGTTACCGCCATGAAAGAAACGATAGAGCGTTCCAACATCGGCTTGTTGAAAGTGGGAGATAAAGTGAATGTGGAACGCAGCATGATGATGAACGGGCGGCTGGACGGTCATATTGTGCAAGGGCATGTGGATCAGACTGCCGAATGTATGGATATAAAGGATGCTGAAGGGAGCTGGTATTTTACTTTCAGATATGCGTTTGACAAGGAAATGGCGAAGCGCGGTTACATCACGGTGGACAAAGGCTCGGTTACGGTGAACGGTGTGAGTCTGACCGTTTGTAACCCTACGGAGGATACTTTCCAGGTTGCCATTATTCCTTATACTTACGAACATACCAATTTCCATACTTTTAAAGTGGGAAGCATTGTGAATATAGAGTTTGATATCATCGGCAAATATTTAAGCCGCATGATGCAGTTCTCCTGATTCTTTCACCGCAGGTTGCACAGATGATTGTTAAAGATGAAAAAAAGGTTCTTTGTGGAAATCCGGAATTATCTGCATCGGCTTTTGAACAAAAAAAGAATCTGTGCAATCTGTGGTAAAACAAATATCAGAGTTATAAATCTTTTAGCAATATCTTACTGGTGCTTTTATAATATTCTTCGCGGGCATTGGTCAATGCTCCCAAGGACCGCTATATCGTTCCCGGTCTATTTTGAAGGCTTCTGTTCCGGCTATGTCCAGTCTGTTCAGCAGCATAGCCACGTTCATCCGGTTGATATCTACTGACGGCAAATAGCCTATGCTTTCATCGTCACCGTCCATAGAAGTTTCGTAAACCATGTGCATGTCTTGTAGTTCGTATAGGATTTTCTTAGTGAGTCTTATCGGGATTTTATGTTCGTCGCTGAGTGTCTCGGCGGTATAAGGAGTCTCTTCCGTTTCAAATCGTTTGCATATCAGAGACATGATGAGGATGCACAGAAAGTCGTGATAACGGCGGCTGATATTTGCCGTCTCTTTGCTGAAACTGTAGTTGCGAAGATTCTGTGCCACATAGCAAAGCTCTGCGCCATACAGGCAGATTCCCCATGAAATTTGCGCCCATAACAAGAACATTGGAATAGCGGCGAAACTACCATAGATTGCATTGTATCTTGATACCCATATCTGACTGCCGATATACAAGTATTGAAAAGCCTGAAAGGCAGTGCCTGCGATGATACCCGGAATGATGGCATATTTCAGTTTCACTTTAGTATTGGGCATAAAGACGAACAGCCCCGTGAACATGGCCCAAGTCAGGATGAAAGGAACCAGGCGTACCAGAAATTTCATCAGGGGTGCCAGTAATACGAAGTCCTCCATGTTTTTCACCATGGTGGACATAAAGATGGTAAGACCACTGGAAAGTACGATAAGTAGGGGTAACAAGAGCAGGATGGAGAAATAATCCGTCATTTTGCGATACAGCGTACGGGGTTTCTTCACTTGCCATATATAATTGAAGGTACGTTCTATGTTATAGGTTAGGCTCAAAATGGTCCAGAACAACATTACCAGACCCACTCCGATAAAAACCCCGCTTTTGGCGTGCACCAGATAAGAGTCAATCAGGCCGAGAATGGTTTCGGCAGCCGCACTCTGTCCTTCAAGACCGCTACGGAACTGGGTTTCCAGCAGGTTGGAGAAACCAAATCCACGTGCGATGCGAATAGAATGGCCAGAATGGGAATGATAGAAAGCAGGGTGCTGTATGTCAGTGCGGATGCTTTATTCAAAATACGTCCCTGAGTGAACTCACGAATAGAAAGAGTGGCGATTTTTATTGCATTATAGAGTATTCCTCGGGATTTGCTAACCTCGTCTTCTGTCACTCGCCATATATCATCTTTGAGAAACGATTGCAGACCTTTCAGTTTTTCCTTGTTCATGGTACTCATAAGCTCTTTATTAGGATATATGAAAAAAAGCAGCCGGCCTGTAAGCCGGGTTCTGTTCCTCGCCTTGCGGCGAAGTGCCTGCCATTTATCTACGCCTGTTGTCACCAACAGGCTCTAGCGGTCTACCCTCCGACGTGGGGCGAGCAACCCTCATAATGTCGGTTTACATGACCTTACAACTCCTAAGACGTACAGCCCGTCATGTCACCATGCGGCTGGTGGGCTCTTACCCCACCTTCTCACCCTTACCCCGTTTCCCGTAGGAATTGTGGCGGTTGTTTTCTTCTACGTTACTCCACCTTCGCAGATGGCTTTCTGTTAGGAAGTAGGATGCTCTGCGTTGCCCGGACTTTCCTCTTTCGCCTTGCGGCGTCAGCGGCAGACCGGCCGGCTGCTTTTAAGTTTACAAAGATAGCGATTTTAGGTTAAACGTAGGATAATAAAGCGGAAAAAAGTAAGAAAATAAATGAAAAAACAAAGAAAGAGCGGAACAGCCCATTACTTTTTCTTGGTATATATAATAAAGAGGAGAAAATCAGTGATGCTTGGTTCGGCACTCCTGCTTATTGTATAGAAACAACGGTAAAAACAGGAAGAATATTTAAAATAAATGAACTGTGCCGGAAAGAGAAGTGGGTGCTGTTTTCACTTTCCCTCTCCGGACACGGAATTTAGCGGTAGAATCCCAATTCGTTTCTCAATGAACGCACTTCCTGTTGCAAAAGTTCTATACGTTCCAGCATGTGGTGGATGGCGTCGATTCCTGCAATATTGATGGACAAGTCATAATATAAATGCGTGTAACGCTCCAGCTCCGCTAGTTGGGATGCGGGGAGGTAGCGTTCCTCGTCAATCACCCGGACTTCGATCAGTCCGTCTTCTTCCAGTTCCGTAATGAACGACGGGTCCACATGGCAACGGTCGCAAAAATCGTTGATAATAATTAAATCGCTCTGCATAATCCTTCTCTTTTTTTAATTGCTACTATCTTTTAATTGGCGGAACAACTCTTTCTGATGTTCGGTAAGGTTGCTAGGAATGGTGACATTATAAGTTACTATCAGATCGCCAAATTTGCCTTCTTCCTTGTAAACAGGAAAGCCTTTGCCTTTCAAACGGACTTTGGTTCCGTTCTGGGTTTCAGGTTTTACTTTCAGTTTTACCTTGCCGTTCAGTGTGTCCACGGTTTCTTCACCACCCAGTACGGCGGTGTAGAGGCTAAGCGGAGCATTGATATATAAATCATTCCCCAGACGTTTGAATACAGGATCGTCTGGAATGACAAAGGTGATGTACAGATCGCCTGCAGGACCACCGTTTACTCCCGGTGCACCATGACCACGCAATTTGATAGTCTGTCCGTTGGCTATACCTGCCGGAACAGTGATACGTATGTTCTTTCCGTTTACATTAAGCACTTGTTTGTGTGTTTCGGCGGCTTCACGCAATGAAAGTTGTAATTCAGCATTATAGTCCTGTCCACGGAATCCGGCACTTCGTCCGCCGTTTGCACCGCCACGATGTCCGAACAGTTCTTCAAAGAAATCAGAGAAGCCACCTGTGCTGCCACCGAAATGTGCACCGCTGAATTCTTCTCCTCCATTGCCGGAATACCAGTAACTGCCGTTACCGTCCGTACCGAATCCGCTTCCGGCTCCACCAAATCCTCCGAATCCACCGGCTCCTCCATATTGTTGCTTTTGTTTTTCAAATTCGTCGGCATGTTTCCAGTGTTCACCGTATTCGTCGTATTTCTTACGTTTTTCCGGGTCACTCAGTACTTCGTTGGCTTCATTTATCTCCTGAAACTTATCTTTGGCCCCAGGGTCATTCGGATTCAGGTCAGGATGGTATTTGCGGGCCAGCTTACGGAAAGCCTTCTTGATATCATCTTGGGTGGCGCTTTTGTCCACTCCCAATACTTTGTAATAGTCTATGTAAGCCATATTATATATTTGTTAAATTTCATCTGCTTTAAGGGAAACAAAATACATGCCAATTGGTTGTGTTCTGTTTTTATTTTATTATCTTTGCAGCGAATTTTTAGAAATTATTCTAAAGGAAATGAGGGGATTGGCAATCATATTCAGGTTTTTTATGCTATTAGTCCTGCTGCTTCCTGTGGTTGCTCTGTGTCCTGTGAAGGCGGAAACAACTCTGGAAGGGCTATCCTTATTGTCACTTCTTATAACCCCGAAACTCGTAGTATTTCTGACAACCTGTCTGCTTTTATGGATGAATACCGACAGCGTGGCGGCAAGTATACTCCGATCATAGAGAGTATGAACTGCAAGAATTTGTCCGAGGCTTATCTGTGGAAATCGCGTATGGCCTCCATCCTTGGTAAGTATAAAGGAAAAAACCGTCCGTCACTGGTTATATTGCTGGGGCAGGAGGCATGGTCGGCTTATATTTCACAAGACACGGAGATAGCTAAAAAGACTCCGTCCATCTGTGGTATGGTCAGTGTCAACGGACTGGTATTGCCTGATGATAGTATCGACACACGGGTATGGGAACCTGAAAGTAAGAATATTTATACGGATTTCGGCGATTATAATATTGTTGCCGGTTATGTATATGAATATGATGTCGATAAAACATAGAGTTGATGCGTCGCTTTTATCCTGATATGCGCCGTGTGGCATTTATATCGGATAATACCTATGGCGGGCTGTCTATGCAAGCCTTGGTTAAAAAGGAGATGGAGAAGTACCCTGATTTAGAGACGATTTGGCTGGACGGTCGTACGGAAACCTTTATGGAAGTGAGTGAAAGGATGCGCAGATTGCCTCAAAATACGTGTGTATTGTTGGGAACATGGCGTGTGGACTGTACGGAGAGTTATGTTATTGGTAATACGACTTATATGCTGCGTGATGCGAATCCTACCCTGCCTGTGTTTACTATCGCATCTGTGGGATTGGGACATTGGGCATTGGGAGGATATACTCCCGAATACCATGCGGTAGGAAAGAATATAGGCGCGGTTACTTATGATTTTTTGGATAAAGGAGATAGAGAAGGGGTGGACTTGGTGACTATTCCCGGAAACTATACTTTTGATATAAAGCGTTTGCATGAATTCAAATTGGATTCATTGAATCTTCCTCAGGGAGCGGTGTTGGTGAACAAGACTCCTTCGCTTTATGAGCAGTATAAATATTGGGTCATAGGGGTTGTTTCGGCGTTCATGTTCCTGATAGTCTGTTTCTTGATAGCCATATATTATATTATCCGTATCAACACTTGAAACATCATCTGGAAGTGTCTGGCGAGGAGTTGTTGGTAGCCAAGGAGAAAGCGGAAGAATCCAACAGGCTGAAGACAGCTTTTCTGGCCAATATGAGCCACGAGATACGCACTCCGTTGAATGCTATTGTGGGATTTTCCAGCGTGTTGGTCAGTGATGATTCCTCTCCTGCCGAGAAGGCGCAGTATTGTGATATCATTCAGAAGAATTCCGATTTGTTGTTGCACCTCATAAATGATATTCTGGACATCTCGCGCATGGAATCCGGAAAAATAAAATTCGTATGGGAGGAATGTGATGTAGTAGAGTTGTGTCAGACGGCTTTGTCTACAGCGGAGTATGGACGCAAGACCAGCGCTTTGTTTCTGTTCGAAACTCCTGTAGCTTCGCTGGTTATCAAGACGGATGCCCAGCGCCTGAAGCAAGTATTGATTAATTTGTTGTCCAATGCCGCTAAATTTACCCCGTCCGGTTCTATTAAATTGGCGATTGCCATAGACAAACAGCATCAACAGTTGGAATTGTCTGTGTCGGATACCGGTTGCGGTATTCCGTCCGATAAGAGCGACAGGGTTTTTGAACGTTTCGAGAAATTGAATGAATATTCCAAGGTACGGGGCTGGGATTGGCCATCAGCAGGCTGATAGTCGAGAATTTGGGAGGTAAGATATGGGTGGACAAGGATTATACCGAAGGCGCCCGGTTTGTATTCACGCATCCTTTAACTAAAAAAGAAAAAGAATAGAGATATGAAATATAGAATATGTATCAGCGCCCTGCTGTTGTGGGCGGGTATGCAGGTGTCTGCATCCAATAATCAGAAAGAAGTGGTTATCAAGATTATAGAAACCAGTGATGTGCACGGGAATTTCTTTCCGTATAACTTTATCGAACGGAAAGAATGGAGTGGAAGTCTTGCCCGTGTTCATTCCTTTGTGAAAGAGCAGCGTGAGAAATATGGGGATAATTGCCTGTTGATGGATAATGGGGATATCCTGCAAGGTCAGCCTACAGCTTACTATTATAATTTTATGGATACCGTGTCTACCCATGTGGCGGCGGATATGATGAATTATATGGGATGTGTGGTAGGCAATATGGGTAATCATGACGTAGAGACCGGGCATGCGGTGTACGACCGTTGGATAAAACAGTGCGATTTTCCGGTACTGGGGGCTAACATTATAGACAATGCCACCGGAAAACCTTATCTGAAACCCTACGAGGTGTTGGAGCGTGACGGAGTGAGGATAGCGGTTCTGGGTATGATTACTCCGGCCATTCCTTCATGGTTGCCGGAGAAGTTATGGAGTGGCCTGCATTTTGAGGAAATGGAGCCCTGCGCACGTAAGTGGGTGAAGATTATAAAGGAAAAAGAGAACCCCGATGTCATTGTGGGATTGTTTCATGCCGGAAAGTCGGGCAACGTGTTGGGACAGGTGGTGGAAGATGCCTCTATGGATGTTGCCAAACGGGTCCCGGGCTTTGATGTGGTGCTGATGGGGCACGACCATACAAGGGAATGTGTAAAGGTGCAGAATGTGGCAGGAGACAGTGTGTTGGTCATTGATCCGGCAAACAATGCCAATGTGGTTTCGGATGTGACCCTGACCGTAACAAAGAAAGACGGGAAAGTGGTGGCGAAGTCGGTGGAGGCAGATTGGCGGATATGAACAAGTATCCTGTCAGCCAGGAGTTTATGGATAAATTCGCTCCTCAATATAAGGCTGTAAATGACTTCGTATCCCGTAAAATCGGTACTATTTCACGTACCATCACAGCGAAGGATGCTTATTTCGGTTCTTCTCCTTTCATAGACCTGATTCATCAGTTGCAATTGGAAATTTCGGGTGCTGAAGTGTCCTTCTGTGCTCCGTTGTCCTTCCGAGCAGAGATTAAAGAAGGAGACATCTATGTGAGTGATATGTTTAATTTGTACAAGTACGAGAACATGCTGTATGTGATGGAACTCTCGGGCAAGGAAATTAAAGATTTCCTGGAAATGGCATACGCCATCTGGACTAATCAGATGAAGAGTCCCGAGGACCACCTGATGCTTTTCAAGGAGCCGGTAGAGGAGGGAAAGCGTGCTAATTTCAAGAATTTCAGCTTTAACTTTGATTCTGCCGCAGGTATTAATTATACGGTGGACGTGACCAAGCCGGCAGGAGAGAAAATCACGATTCAAAGCATGTCGGACGGGACTCCCTTCAGTATGGATAAGGTTTATAAAGTGGCTTTGAATTCTTACCGTGGGAACGGTGGCGGAGATTTATTGACCCTTGGAGCAGGAATTTCCAAGGAAGATTTGGCAAAACGTATTATTTTTGCAACCGATAAGGATTTGCGTTATTATCTGATGCAATATATTGAGCAGGAAAAAGTGCTGCATCCTCATGCCATGCACCAGTGGAAGTTTATTCCGGAGGAATGGACTGTGCCTGCCGCAAAAAAAGACTATCAATTGCTGTTTGGCGAGGAAAAGAAATAATAGTTGAGCAAGAGAAGGTACATAATAGCCCCGTTATTACTGCTGACGCTGTTTTTAACGTATCAGGTAAGCATCACCTTGTTTACCCACGTTCATATTGTGAACGGGGTGATGATTGTGCACTCTCATCCTTCGTCCGGCAAACACCATACGCATACCACAGGACAGGTTATTTCTATTGCTCATCTGAGCACTATTCATACTTTGGAGGCCGAGGTTCAGGCCGAGATGACTGTATTCCGTCCTTTGTTGTATGTTTTGGAATATAAGATAAATACTTTCCGCGCGAAAGCGCTTTGCGCGCAATGTATCCATTTGCGCGCTCCTCCTTTTCATTGCTGAAACAAAGGTATATCTGTTGATGGAATACATTCGGGCAATCCCTTTAACAGATGGGAATGTGTTTTTGCCATAGGGCTACACACATTCTTTATTGAATAAACCGAAACATTTTAGTAATAGAAAAAAAATAGATGAAACAATATATTCTGTTACTCGTGCTCATGGTGATGGGTGCGGGTATCAATGTGTATGCAGAAGATGTAAATCCTGTGAAGGAAGGCAATGTGATTTCAGGTCATGTAGTGGAAAAAGGCACGGAGAACAGCCTTCCGTATGCTGCCATATTGATTGTGGAAACCGGGCAGGGTACGGTGAGTAACGAGGACGGTGAGTTCCGTTTCAAGAAGGTTCCGGCAGGAAAGTACACATTGAGGGTTCAGCTACTGGGCTATGAGACACAGGAAAAGAAAGTGACCGTCAGTAACGACTTCACGGTAGATGTTCATTTTTTGATGAGTGATGAAAGTATTATGACGGACGAGGTGGTTGTATCGGCCAATCGCAATGAGACAAGTCGCAAGGTGGCTCCGGTGGTAGTCAATGTGATGAATGCCAAGCTGTTCGAATCGGTGAACTCTACCGATTTGGCTAAATCCTTGAATTACCAGTCGGGGCTGCGTGTGGAGAACAACTGCCAGAACTGCGGCTTCCCTCAAGTACGTATCAATGGGCTGGAAGGACCTTATTCGCAAATTCTTATCAATAGCCGTCCGGTAGTCAGTGCTCTGTCCGGTGTATATGGCTTGGAGCAGATTCCGGTGAATATGATAGAGCGTGTAGAGGTTGTCCGCGGAGGAGGGTCGGCCTTGTTTGGTGCTAATGCAGTGGGCGGAACCATCAATATCATCACGAAAGACCCCATCAACAATTCATTTCAAGTTTCTTCAACAATGTCCAATATGAACGGCAAGGTGTGGGAACAGTATATGGGAGCCAACGCCTCTTTGGTGTCAAAAGACAATACATATGGCATCGCTTTGTATCAGTCTTATCGGAACCGTAATCCGTATGATGCGGACGGGGACGGTTTCTCGGAGTTGGGAAAGCTGAACATGAATACGTTCGGGCTGCGTACCTATTACCGTCCTACGCAGTTCAGCCGTATCAGTCTGGAATATCATACCACGAATGAGTTCCGTCGCGGAGGGAATAAATTTGATTTGCAGCCGCACGAAACGGATATCACCGAACAGACCAAGCATGTCATCAATAGTGGCGGATTGAGTTATGATCTGTTTTGGAAAGAATACAAGCATAAGCTTTCTTTCTATTCTTCCATCCAGCATACCGACCGTAACAGTTATTATGGTGCGCAACAGGATGCGAATGCATACGGAAAGACGAAAGACCTGACTTGGGTGGCAGGTGGCATGTATGTGGGTAATTTTGAGAAAGTTTTATTCTCTCCTGCTACTTTTACCGCCGGGTTGGAGTATCAGAACAACTCCCTGCACGATGTTATGACCGGTTATCACCGTGATATGAAACAGGATGTGCGTATTGCCAGCGCTTTTGTGCAGAACGAATGGAAAATGAATCAGTTTGTATTCCTGGCCGGGTTCCGTCTGGATGACCATAACCTGATTGACAATCCTATCTTCAGCCCCCGTCTGAACCTGCTCTACAAACCGAGTGACAAACTACAGGCACGTATTACCTGGTCTACCGGTTTCCGTGCGCCGCAGGCATACGATGAGGATTTGCATGTTACCGCAGTAGGAGGTGAGGGCGTGCTTATCAAGTTGGCGGAAGGGCTGAAACCGGAGCATTCCAACAGCATCAGCGGCTCCATTGACTGGACGGCGAATATCGGTCATTTCCAGACCAATTTGTTATTGGAAGGGTTCTATACCGGATTGGATGACGTGTTTGTTCTGGAGGATATGGGCCATGACGAGAACGGTAACAAGGTGAAGGAGCGTCGCAACGGTAACGGGGCACGTGTGTATGGCGTGAATCTGGACGGAAAGATTGCACATGGACGTGATGCGGCTTTACAGGTGGGCTTCACGGTGCAGCGCAGCGAATATACCGAGCTGGAGGCATGGAGTGAGAATCCTGAGGTAGCGCCGGTGAAGCGGATGCCCCGTACTCCTGACTATTACGGTTATTTCACATTGACATCTGCTCCGTTCAAGAATTTCGACTGCTCCTTGTCCGGTGTGTACACAGGCCGGATGCATGTGCCGCATTTCGCACCGACAGAGTTGCCCGAGGAATATATAGGACAATATATCGCTAAAGATGAAATGGTGCATACTCCTGATTTCTTTGATTTGAATGTGAAACTGAATTACACATTTGTATTGAATGACCATATCAAATTGCAGTTAAACGGTGGAGTACAGAATATTTTTAATGCTTTCCAAAAGGATTTGGACAAAGGTGGTTATCGTGACTCGGGTTATTTCTATGGGCCTACACAGCCTAGAACGTATTTTGTGGGGATCAAGATTACGAATTGAATAATCTGCTGATTTGTCAATGTGCTAATATGTCAATGGGGTACGCTTTGTTCCGCATGGCACATTAGCACATTGTCACATTGACAAATTAACAGATTGATTTATTACCAACTACTGACAAGTGACTATACTTTTCTGTAATCCGGAATCCGGATCGGGATAATTATATAAGGGGAAGCGGTGTTCTGTTTCTCCTTCCATATATTTCCACAGACTGGCATATTCTTCTTTCTTCTCGCCCATTTCCTGCAATTGCAGCATATATTGCCAGATAGACTTGTTTTCCTTGATGTATATTTTTTCCATCTGATGAATAATCGGACTATGCTGGCGGGTTGGGTCATGGTCAAATTCCAGTATCCGTTTTCCCTCTTTTGTCATACCGATAGTTACGAAAGTCATGCTCTTGCCTATACCCGGCAGGTTCAGTACGCTGCGGTCTGTTGCTACGAAAGGAATCTGATGGAAGGTGCAGAAACGCTGTACGGCTGCCGCACGGTCTTTACTGTTTCTCAACAGGTTCAAAAACTCCTTTTCTTGCTCTGCGGAAAGTTTTCCCCATCTTTTTTCCTCTTCTTTCTCCTGTAAGGAACGGCTGTTCGGTGTGAATACCGCATAGTTCTCTTCAAAACCTTTTACCGAGAAAGTGTAGTAACACAATACACCCAATCCGTTCAATACTTTGCGCAGCTTGGCGGTATGTCCGCGACGGGAAGCCGCCACATTATATACTAGCTGGTTGGTGATAGTCCACCCGGCTGCCAGTATCTTGCGGATAGCTTCACGCGCTTCGGGTGTTACTTCCAGTGGAGTCTGGAAATGCGTTTGAATCAGAAATTGTCTGACCCCTACGGCAGATGCCTTTTCTTTGAACTCACGTAAGATATCCAATAGTTCGTCATTGATTCGCATGGGCAGATATACCGGGAGCCGGCTGCCCAGGCGTACTCGTTGCAGTTCCGCATATTTCTCTCCTTCGGCGCGGTGCAGGTTTGCGTTTCGTTTGCGGACAGCCATTTTGTAGACGGCTTCCAATATATTGCGCAAGGTCTTGTTCTGGCTCATCAATGCATCGCCTCCCGTAATCAGGATATCCCTGAGCTGAGTGTCGTTCTCGAAATATTCCATCAGTTTCTCAACCTCTTGTCCCAGCTCTCTTTCGGTTTCAATTCCTCGAAGTTGAAGTTCAGACGTTCACTTTGGAAGTCGTACATGCGCTGGCAGGATGCACACAGGCCGCCGCATGCACGTCCCATCGAGTCGGGGATAAGAATGGCCACATCGGGATAACGGCGGTGAATGTTGTGTCCGTCCGGCAGCAGCCATCCTGCAGCGTTAGGCTTTCCGTCCTCCACAGCATCTTCTTTTTCCCATGCGTGGATGTTACCGTATGTTTCCACCAGTTGGGGAGAGTACAGAATATAGCTTCGTATGGCTGTATCATCATATCCTTTCCCCGTAGGATTCAACAAAGACAGATAGTAAGGGGTGATAAAGACAGGCATTCCTTTCTTGCGTGCTTTGTGATAAAGCTGCAAGGTCTCTTCGGATAGGGAGTTGCCTAGCATTCGGTTCAGTTCGGTAGGGCTTTTTATGGCCATTGCCAGATGAAAACGGGCTTCGTTCCACCATTGGCAGACCAGCTGGCGTTTGTCCTCTTCCGTGCTTCCTTCGGGAAAAAGATAGCGGCTGGAGGGCGCGTGTCTGTTTTCTATTTTCTGGATAAGAAGGGAGATAATACGCTCTTTGTTTTGTCGGCGGATAGCCCGGACATCCTCATTCAGTCCGCTGGGCCAGCGTTTCATCCATTGTTGCACTTGTTTTTCATCAGGTAGTTCCTCCTCTTCGTGATAAAGCCGGTCAAACTGGTGATACAGGTCAATCCATAAATCAACGGAAATCTCTTCATTGATGATACTATTCGTTAAAAACTTCCAAAGCAGTGAGATGGTTTCTATTTTAATCTCCTGTTCTGTAGAGGCTTCGTAAATGGTTTTTCCATCGTTATCTATCAGTCTTTTAATTTGCCTTGCGGCAGCAGGATTGTAAATAGGACCAGATAATAGATAATCGTTCAGCTTGTTTTTGAAAGCTGTTTCATCCTGCTTTCTGAAGCCAATGAAGTGAGTTGGGTTAATCGGGTTTCGAATAGTGTTTTAATGCCATGGGTGGATAACATCTTATTCTTTTGTTTCATAAGCAAACGGTTGTTAAAAAAGTGAATACTATAAATAACATATTTCTCGTAGAAAAGTTATCAAACTGTTAACTTCATGCTGCTAAGATAGTAAAAAAGCTTCTTTTATGCAAATTCCTTAACAAAAAGACGTTTTTTATAAATAGCATTATTTTATAGAGTACATTTGCTTTGTGCTTTCGTCTTTTTTTAAAGCCCGGAGCTTTTATCGGGAAACGAAGAAATTCGTAATTTTGTAGAGCTTTGCTTGTTTGCAGGCCAATCAAGCTGAAGAGAAACCTCATTTTAATAGATGGAAAAACAACATAGAAGTAAATAAATGGAACTGAAACAACTTTTTACCTTTGCAGCAGCCTGTTCGCTGGCACTTTCGGTGTCGGCTCAAGATAGAGTACACTATACAGGCACAGAGCTGTCTAACCCTACCTATCATGACGGACAATTATCACCTGTGGTAGGAGTACACAATATTCAGGTGATGCGCGCCAACCGGGAACATCCTGCACCCGATAACGGCAATGGATGGACATACAATCATCAGTCCATGTTGCTTATTGGAACGGACAATTCTATATGCATTATCTTTCCGATCCATCAGACGAGCATATTCCTCCCTCACAGACTTTCCTGATGACTTCAAAAGATGGATACCACTGGACAAATCCGGTGACTCTTTTCCCTATCTACCGGGTTCCCGATGGCTATACCAAGCCCGGACGCACAGACAAGGCGAAAGATCTGGATGCCATCATGCATCAGCGTGTAGGCTTCTATGTATCAAAAAGCGGCAGATTGATAGCTATGGGAAACTATGGCGTAGCTCTGGACAAGAAAGATGACCCGAATGACGGGAACGGAATAGGCCGTGTGGTTCGCGAGATTAAGAAAGACGGTTCGTTCGGTCCCATTTATTTCATTTACTATAACCATGCGTTTAATGAAAAGAATACATCCTATCCTTATTTTAAACGCAGCAAAGACAAGGAATTTGTAAAAGCCTGTCAGGAGATTCTGGACAATCCTCGTTACCGTATGCAGTGGGTGGAGGAAGCTGATCGTAATGACCCGTTGATTCCTTTACACAAAGAATACAAAGCGTATTGTGACTATACTTTGCCCGACGGTCGTTTGGTAAGCTTGTGGAAACATGCCCTGACTTCCATCAGCGAGGATGGTGGAAATACGTGGGCGCAACCGGTGAACGTGCGAAAGGCTTTGTTAACAGTAATGCGAAGATTTGGGGGCAGCGTTTGAGTGACGGTACATACGCCACGGTGTATAATCCTTCCGAGTTCCGTTGGCCGCTGGCTATCTCGCTCAGTAAGGACGGGCTGGAATATACGACCTTGAATTTGGTGCATGGCGAAATTACACCGATGCGTTACGGAGGTAATTATAAATCATTCGGGCCTCAGTATGTACGGGGTATTCAGGAAGGTAACGGAACTCCTCCCGATGGTGATTTGTGGGTGACTTACAGTGTGAACAAGGAGGACATGTGGGTTTCTCATATCCCTGTGCCCGTCCGCGCACATGCCAGTGCACATGCTGACGATAATTTTGCCAACTATAAAGATTTGAATGAACTGACCGACTGGAATTTGTATTCTTTGCAGTGGGCTCCCGTATCATTGGATGGAAAATGGTTGGTGCTGCAAGATAAGGATTTGTTCGATTATGCCCGTGTGGAGCGTAAGATACCTGCTACAAAAGAGCTTAAAGTTTCTTTCGAACTGATGGCGGAGCAGAACGATAAGGGCCTTTTGCAAATAGAATTCCTAGATGAAAACGGTATTGCCTGTTCTCGTTTGGAATTGACTTCCGACGGACTTTTCCGTGCCAAAGGAGGTGCGCGGTTTGGTAATTTGTTGAAGTATGAACCGGGCAAGACGTATAAGGTAGAAGTGGAGCTTTCTGTTGCTAACCGTATGGTAACCGTTTACGTGGATGGAAAGAAAGCAGGACAACGTATGTTCTTTGCTCCCGTTCCGGCCATTGAAAGAGTGATGTTCCGCACCGGAGCGCAACGGACTTATCCTACGGTGGATACCCCGGCAGACTGGTATGGCATTCTGCCGAATGCAGGTGAGCAAGAACCTTTGTGCACCTATCGTATAGCCAATTTCAAGACGACTTCTGCTGATAAGGATGCCGGTGCGGCTTTCTTGAAATATAAGGATTTCAAGCCCTACGTGGATTATTTCAACAGCATGGAGGATGAGAATATAGCCAGGCTGTTCCCAATGCCCGCGCATCTCAATGGATGGAAGAAAACATACCTCTTTTCGAGTGCTCTCAAAAGAACTTTGAGGAAATGTATTATTATCGTTGGTGGACGCTGCGCAAACACATCAAGGAAACTCCGGTGGGCTATGGTATGACCGAATTCTTGGTAAACCGTTCGTATGCCGATAAATACAATCTGATAGCTTGTGCCATCGGTCATCATATTTATGAGAGCCGCTGGTTGCGTAACCCGGAATACTTGAATCAGATTATCCATACTTGGTATCGGGGTAACGAAGGAGGCCCGATGGCCAAAATGACCAAGTTCAGCTCGTGGAATGCGGATGCGGTACTGGGACGTTACATGGTCGATGGAAACAAGGAATTCTTGTTGGATATGGTAAAGGATTTGGAAGCGGAATATGCCCGTTGGGAAAAGACAAACCGCCTGTCCAATGGACTTTACTGGCAGGGAGATGTGCAGGATGGCATGGAGGAATCTATCAGTGGAGGTCGTCGTAAGCAATATGCCCGTCTACTATCAACAGTTATATGTATGGCAACGCAAAGCGCTCTCTCTTATCGGCATCATGACAGGAGATGAGGGCATGGCCATGAAATATGGATTGAAAGCCGACTCCATTAAAACGTTGGTACAGGATAAGTTGTGGAACACAGACCACCATTTCTTTGAAACGATGCGTGGAGATGCGTCCGCCGAGGTACGCGAGGCTATCGGCTATATCCCTTGGTATTTCAATTTGCCGGATGCTTCTTCCCAATACGATGTGGCATGGAAGGAAGTGATGGACGAGAAAGGTTTTTCCGCACCTTACGGACTTACCACTGCCGAGCGTCGTCATCCTGAGTTCCGTACGCATGGCGTAGGTAAGTGTGAATGGGATGGGGCTATCTGCCGTTTGCATCTGCACAGACTTTGACTGCAATGGCCAATTTCATGAATAATTATCCTCAGACTGTATTGACAGACAGCGTGTATTTCCATCAAATGGAACGCTATGTGGAGTCGCAACATCATCGTGGGCGTCCCTACATCGGCGAGTATCTGGATGAGGTAACCGGTTATTGGTTGAAAGGGGATCAGGAACGCAGCCGTTATTACAATCATTCTACTTTTAATGATTTGATGATTACCGGTTTGATAGGACTCCGTCCGCGCATGGATAACACAGTGGAGGTGAATCCGTTGATTCCCGAAGGAAAATGGGATTATTTCTGTTTGGATAATGTGTTGTATCATGGCCGTAACCTCACTATTTTGTGGGATAAGGACGGCAGCCGTTACCAGCGTGGAAAAGGTCTGCATATCTATGTGGATGGAAAGGAAGTAGGACATGCCGATACATTGACCCGTGTTCTTTGTGAGAATGTGCTATAATTTTGAATAAAGGGGATGTCTTAAGATAATAAATAGACTGTTGAAAGAAAAATGAATTACAGAAAATTCTTAATAGCCGCTTTGTTAGTTATGTCTTTCTCCGTGCAGGCGAAAGACATAACTATTACCCGCCTGACGTGTGAGATGCGCGAAGGAAGAGTGACCATCTCTGATGCCCCTCGTTTGGGATGGCAGATGAGTTCGCCGGAAAATGGCACGCGGCAGACTGCTTATGAGATAGAGGTTCGGGATGTATGGGCAGGAAAAGTAGTCTGGAACAGCGGCAAAGTAAAATCCGCTCGAAGCCAGTTGGTTTCCTGTGCGGATGCGGCCTTGGAGAAGGACAGGCATTATACTTGGCGTGTCCGTGTCTGGGATGAGGCTGATACGCCTTCGGCATGGAGTGCGCCTTCTGATTTCAGTATCCTGACTTCCGAAGCAGCTTTCGCCGGCAGTGAATGGATTGGGGCCATTACCCGTAAGGATGCCCGCATACCCGAAGGCCGGAAATATCATGGCAGTGAACTGAAAAAGCCTGAGGCAAAGGCCGCCTGGGCTGCTGTGGATACTTTGGCAAAGAAAAGTATTTATCTGCGTCGCGAGTTCCATGTGGCAAAGAAAGTGAAAGACGCCACAGCGTATGTATGTGGCTTGGGCTTTTATGAATTTTCGCTGAATGGAGAAAAAGTGGGAGACAGCGAATTTGCCCCCCTTTGGAGCGACTATGACAAAAGTGTCTATTATAATACTTATGATGTCACCTCGCAAGTGAAGAAAGGCGGTAACGCTATCGGAGTCCTGCTGGGAAATGGATTTTACAATGTGCAAGGCGGCCGCTATCGTAAACTGCAAATCAGTTTCGGCGCTCCCACGCTTCGTTTCCGGATGGTGGTGAACTATGAAGACGGAACCAGTGAAACGATTGTTTCCGGAAAGGACTGGAAGTACGATTTCAGTCCCGTACTGTTCAATTGCATCTATGGCGGAGAAGATTATGACGCCCGCCGTGAGCAGAAAGGCTGGAACATGTTCGGTTTTAAAGAGCAGGATTGGCGTCCTGTCGTGATTCAGGAAGCCCCCAAAGGGGTGCTTCGTCCGCAGATAGCGCAACCGGTGAAGATTATGGAGCGTTATGATATCCGGGAAGTGACCAAGCTCACCGCTGAACAGATAACAGCTGCCTGCAAGTCAACCAAACGGACAGTAGATCCGTCTGCCTTTGTGCTGGATATGGGACAGAACCTGGCCGGTTTCCCCGAAATTACCGTCCGTGGAAAGAAAGGCAGAAAATAACTCTGCTTGTATCCGAATCCCTGACGGACGAAGGAGCTTGCAATCAGCGTCAGACCGGCAGACAACATTATTATGAATATATCCTGAAAGGGGAAGGAGTGGAAACTTGGCATCCTCGTTTTTCTTATTATGGTTTCCGGTATATTCAGGTGGAAGGCGCTGTGCTGAAAGGGCAAAAAAACACCTTGCATCTTCCGGTGATTCAGAAGATACAATCGTGCTTTGTTTATAATTCGGCTCCTAAGGTATCCACATTCCAATGTTCCAATCGTATATTCAATGAGGCCCATCGGCTGATAGAGAAGGCGGTGCGAAGCAATATGCAGTCCGTGTTTACCGATTGTCCTCATCGCGAGAAACTGGGTTGGTTGGAACAAGATCATTTGTGTGGTCCCGGTTTGCTTTACAATTATGATTTGACAGGCTTTGTTCCTCAGACTCTTCAGAACATAGCCGATGCACAGCATGCCAATGGCGCGGTTCCTACCACTGCTCCGGAATATGTGGTGTTCGAGGGTCTCGGTATGGATGCTTTTGCCGAATCTCCCGAATGGGGATGTACCTTTGTGGTATTGCCTTTCATGTATTATGAGACGTATGGGATGATTCATTGATTAGAAAATACTATAACGGAATGCGTCGTTACATTGATTATATGACTACCCGTGCCAATGATGGAATCGTTTCTTTCGGACTGGGTGATTGGTATGATTATGGAGATTTCCGGGCCGGATTTTCTCGTAATACGCCTGTTCCTTTAGTGGCTACCGCCCATTATTATATGGTTGTTCGCTATTTGGTGGAGGCGGCACGTATGCTGGATAATAGGTATGATGTAGCATATTACACTCATTTGGGTGAAGAAATTAATAAAGCATTCCATCGGGAGTTTTATCATAAGGATACTCGTCAGTATGGTACGGGAAGTCAGTGCAGTAATGCCCTGCCGTTGTTTCTCGGAATGGTTCCTGCCGAAGATAAACAGGCGGTACTTGATAACTTGGTAGCGGATATAAAACGTCATGGTAACCGGCTGACTACTGGTGATGTGGGAAATCGTTATTTGTTCCAGACACTAGCCCGTAACGGACTGAATGAGCTGATGTACACCATGCATAACCATGAAGAGGCCCCGGGGTATGGTTTCCAACTGAAATTTGGAGCTACCACGCTGACCGAGCAATGGGATCCGCGACAAGGTTCTTCGTGGAATCACTTTATGATGGGACAGATTGATGAATGGTTTTTCAACTCGCTGGCGGGTATCCGCACCGTTGAGGGAAAACCGGGAATGAAGGAAATAGAAATACGTCCCCGTCCGGTAGGCGATTTGACATACGTCCGGGCTTCGACTGAAACTCTCTATGGAAAGGTTGCAGTAGACTGGACACGCGAGAATGGAGTCTTTGCATTGAAAGTAACGATACCTGTAGGGTGTACGGCACGCGTATTCCTTCCCAATGAGAAAGAGCCGAAGATAGTGGAAAGCGGAACTTATTCTTTTAAGAAATAAACGCAGCTTTCATAGGAAAAGCCCCCTGGGGGTGTTTGGTAAAACTAAAATCAATTAATGAACGATATGAATAAACGTACCTTTTTAAGTCTGTTGTTATGTGTTTGCAGTTTGTCTTTTCTGCATGCCGAGCGTGTGGATATGCAGCAAGCCGGTGCCGATATACAAGGCCGGAAATTAAACACGGCATTGATTAATTCTACCATCGACCGCTTGAATGCCAATGGTGGCGGAACACTCTTTTTCCCCGCAGGAACTTATCTCACCGGTTCCATCCACATGAAAAGTAATATTACATTAGAATTGGAAGCAGGAGCCACCTTGAAATTCTCGGAGAACTTTGACGACTTCCTCCCTTATGTGGAAGTGCGTCATGAGGGAATCATGATGAAAAGTTTCCAACCGTTGATTTACGCCGTGGATGCAGAAAATATTACCATCAAGGGAGAAGGAACTCTGGATGGACAGGGTAAGGCATGGTGGACTGAATTTTTCCGTGTACTGGTAGACCTTAGAGATAACGGCAAGAGAAACATCAACAAGTACCAGCCCATGTTCGAGAAGGAAAACGACCTGAAAGCCCTTTATGCTGAAACCAATGAAGACTGGCATGCACACTGGACCGTCGCTTTTTCCGTCCTCCTTTCATACATCCCATCCGTTGTAAGAATGTACGGGTAGAGGGCGTGAAGATTATCAACTCTCCCTTCTGGACTGTAAATCCTGAATTTTGCGACAATGTGACCATTAAAGGCATTACCATCCACAATGTGCCTTCCCCCAACACGGATGGCATCAACCCCGAGTCTTGTAAGAATGTACACATCAGTGACTGCCACATTTCGGTAGGCGATGACTGCATCACCATCAAATCCGGACGTGACTTGCAAGCGCGTAAACTGGGTGTCCCTTGCGAGAATATCACCATTACCAATTGCACCATGTTGAGTGGACACGGTGGTGTGGTTATCGGCAGCGAGATGAGTGGGGGAGTGAAGAAAGTGACCATCAGCAATTGTGTCTTTGATGGTACAGACCGAGGGATTCGTCTGAAATCCACTCGTGGCCGCGGAGGCATTGTGGAGGATATCCGTGTAAGCAATATTGTGATGAGTAATATCAAGAAAGAAGCTATTGTTCTCAATCTGAAATATAGCAAGATGCCTGCCGAACCGAAGAGTGACCGAACTCCGGAATTTCGTAACATCTATGTTTCGGGTGTGACGGTCCGTGATGTGAATACCCCCATTATGGTGGTGGGCCTGCCCGAAGCGCCTATTACCGGTATTGTGATGCGTGATGTGTATATTCAGAATGCCAAGCAACGCTGTGTCTTTGAAGATTGTAAGGACTTGGTGCTGGATGATGTGTATGTGGATGGTAAAGAAATAAAATAGACTGCCCGATGAAAAAACAGATGCTTTTGTGCATGGCGGCACTCTCTTTTTCCGCTGTGTCTGCACAAACTTATGAAACTCGGTTCGCACGTCCGTTATCCGATGTGTTGAATGACGTTACCGCCCGTTTCCAGGTCCGCTTGAAGTATGATATTGATACGGTGGGGCGTATCCTTCCGTATGCCGATTTCCGTATCCGTCCCTATTCATTGGAAGAAACCTTGACCAATGTGCTTTCTCCTTTCGATTATAAATTCGTGAAGCAAAGTGATACCGTGTACAAGTTGAAACCATACGAGTATGCACGCCGCACGGATGTTGATGGAGAAAAAATGTTGTCATATCTTAGTGGCTTGTATACTGATAAAGATCAGTGGGAACAGCGCACGGAGATACTCCGAAAGGAAGTGCGCCAACGTCTGGGATTGGATGATATGCTGAAAGGAACAGTGAAGGATGCAAAGCCTATTCTCTCGAAAGTACGGAAATTCGATGGATATACCGTACAGAATTTTGCATTGGAGACCTTGCCGGGGCTTTATGTTTGCGGTTCGGTTTATGCACCGCGTTCCAAAGGTAAACATGCACTTATTATTTGCCCCAATGGCCATTTTGGACAGGGACGTTACCGGAAGGACCAACAGCAACGTATGGCTACATTGGCGCGTATGGGGGCTATTTGTGTGGATTATGACTTGTATGGTTGGGGAGAATCCGCCTTGCAGGTAGGTGCGGAAGCGCACCATACCAGTGATGCGCACACCATTCAGGCTATGAACGGATTGCTGATACTGGATGATATGCTGGCAAACCGTAAAGATATAGATCCTGCACGCATCGGCGTGAACGGTGGTTCCGGCGGAGGAACGCAGACGGTGTTGCTTACCGTTTTGGACGACCGTTTTACAGCTGCTGCCCCTGTGGTCAGTCTGGCTTCTCACTTTGATGGCGGTTGCCCGTGTGAAAGTGGCAAGCCCATCCAGCTGGCAGGTGGAGGAACTTGCAATGCGGAACTGGCCGCCCTGTTTGCTCCGCGTCCCATGCTGGTGGTTTCCGACGGAGGAGACTGGACAGCCACGGTTCCTCGTTTGGAATATCCTTACTTGCAACGCATCTACGGTTTTTATGGTGCGACGGACAAGGTGAGCAATGTACATTTGCCGCAAGAACGTCATGATTTCGGTCCGAACAAGCGGAATGCGGTTTATGATTTCTTTATAGACGTGTTCGGCCTTGACCGGAGAATGCTGGATGAAAGTAAAGTAACCATTGAATCGGAAAACGCATTGAAGAGCTTTGGTGAGAAAGGTGAGAAACTGCCAGCCGGAGCCTTAAGATATAAAGAATGATTTTGTCGTTTATTTATTAGGTTAAGAGTTAGTGTAGAATCTCCCTCTTGCATAGCCTGTGAAGGTGAGCAAGGGGGAGTTTTTTTAGGTATGGGGGATTAATACTTTTTGTCGGGTATATCAGCCTTGTCATGCGGACTGTTAAGTCTTTTTGTGCGGACTGTTACTATAGTCTTCGGCAGTGGACCGTACAGTCTGCTACAGTGGACTGTACGGTCTGCCGTAGTGAAACATACGGACTACTGTCGTAGTCTGTAAAAGGTAACCGTAAGAAATGCTTTAATGGTACTGAAAAAAAGACTTAATGGAGCTGAAGCGATGAATTAACTCTGCATTTATGTTATAATCATCTTTAGTTCCCCATCCTTGTGGCGTTTTCGGTTGTTTTCTTGTTTATAGTTGCGGATTCAAACCGGTTTCTACATCGGATTTCAGCCGGGTATAATGGAAAAAGCGGAGGTTATAATAAGATAATGCGTTTCTGTAATATGGCAGCAATTTGTTGTCTCAGTTGTGGGGCGCTGATGGGCTTGGCCATATAGCCGTCGAAGCCATTTTCCATAACCCGTTGTTCATCACTGGCATAGGCGAAAGCGGTAACGGCGATGATAGGCACATCCAAGGATAGCTTTCGTATTTCCCGGGTGGCCTCATAGCCATCCATCACCGGCATATTGATATCCATCAGAATTATCTGAGGATTATGGAGTTTATACAAATTGACCGCCTCTTTTCCATCCCAAGCATGAACCAGGTTATATTCTCGTTTCAAGATAGATTGGAACAGCCGGTAATTACTCTCATTGTCTTCGGCAACTAGAATGGTCAGCTTGTCTTTCTGCACGGAGATGGGCTGATGTTTGTCTTCCTTTTTGTTATCCGCATCAGCGGGCTGGTAGGGAATGGTGAACCAGAAAGTGGATCCTTTTCCTTCTTCAGATTCTACGCCGATGCGTCCTCCCATGTGCTCTACAATCGTCTGGCAAATGGATAATCCCAGTCCTGTACCCTGTACAAAAGAGTTCAGTTTGACGAAACGTCCGAATATGGAGTTCACTTTGTCGGCTGGAATGCCGCAACCGGTATCTTTAACATAGAAATAAAGTTCTCTGCCGCATAGTTCGTAGCCGAAGGTGATGCTTCCTTGTGAGGTAAACTTGCTGGCGTTGTTCAGCAAATTATTCAAAACTTGCATCAGGCGGTTCTTTTCTGTCTTTATGGGGCAAGAGGGGAGTCCTTTGTGTGCAATCAGTTGAACGCCGCTGGTTTCCGTCCGGTAACGGACCACGCTTTCTATTTCGGAAAGGATATCATTCAGTTCCACGTTGGAATAACTGAAATCCAGTGTGCCGGCCTCTATTTTCGATAAGTCCAGTATGTCGCTGATTAATTGCAGCAGTAACGTATTGTTACTTTCAATGATATTGATATATTCCTGTTTTTCCTGTTCCTCTTCTGCAGTAGCAAGGATGTTTGAGAAACCGATGATAGCATTTAGCGGAGTGCGTATTTCGTGGCTCATATTGGCAAGGAAAGCGGACTTCAGCCGGTTGGATTCTTCGCGCGGTCCTTGGCTGAAAGCAGTTCGTTTTCCATTGTTTTCCGTTCGTTGATAATCAGTGAGGAACCGACTAAAGTCAGCGGCTTTCCGTTTTTGTCTCTTGTTTCTACGGCTGCTTGTGCTTCTACCCAGTCTATTTTCCAATGTTTTCCATCATTGGCCAGTACACGGTACTCTTCTTTCACTTTCTCTATTTTTCCGTCTGCCAGGTCGCGGTAGGCCTGTATCACGTGTGGACGGTCTTCTTTGATAATTTTGGCGAAATATTGTTTGTCCGATACGCTCAACTGATCTTCGCTGATGCTGCCCGGCATGGCTGCCATGGCAATGGGGCGGTTAAGGTCGCACAAGATGGTATGGTCTTTCAAGTTCCATTTCCAAGGTACAATGTTGGCTACTTCCAGTGCATGGAAAGTTTATGGTTCGTGGCGCTTAGCATTTGCTGTGCATTGTGCAACTCGGTGCTGTCCATGCAGAACACATCGACCATATCCGGTTCAGTGGAGCAATTCAGGACAACATCATAGAAGGTGTTGACGGTTTTAAAATAATATGGGAATGTGATCGATTTCTTTTCTTTCAAGGTGATACTCATGAAATGGGTGAATTCCGGTAAAGATTCGGGAAAGATTTCGGAGGCCCTTTTCCCTATTATATCGGATTTTTTAAAAAAACATCGTTCGAAATAACGGTTGACATCCTGATAAATGCTGTCTATAATATTTCCTTCTTTATCCCATATTACTTGTTCCTTCATGTAAAGAATCGGCATATTATCCACCAGGTTGATATATTGTGCGTTTGTTTCTATTTCATTTTGTTGGGCTCGTCTCAGGACTTTCAGCATCTGAATGCGTTTTTGTTGTGTTACAGCCATCAGTGCGAAGGCCATGAGCACAATCAGGATAAACCATTTGTATTTGTTCAGAAAGTGGACAGGCTTGTCATAGAAAATGGTGTCATCGGGGCATCGCTTGGGGTCGAGCCCTTTATTTATGAGTCTGGTATAGTTGAAGGTGGGGTGTGCTTCCTGAGGCTCATAGAAAGGAATGTCACTGGCTCTTTTTCCACCGAGGATGTCGTCAATTGTTTTCAATAATTGCTTGGTGAAGGCTTGTTCATTGTACATGTATCCTCCTACCATACCTCCGTCGTCCATACCTGCATAGCGGATGGTGAAAAGAGGGGCGGAGATGCTGGAAATGCTTCTGTAAGCGTTTATCAGAAAGCTGTCCGAGGTGAAGGATTCGGTGAACCAAGTGGATACCAGAATGCCTGTAGTCTTGTCTGCCTTACGTACAGCATTATATAACTGGTGCAGAGTATTGGTGCGTGAAGAGATGTATTTATATTCTAGTTGCGGATATTTTGTTTGGATCAATTCCCGCAGTCGTTGGTCATATTCGGGATTGGGATAAATCCCGTCTCCCAAAAAGATGAGTCTTTTCATGCCGGGAATCATTTGCAGCATCAGTTCCACACTTTCTTCCAGATAGATAGGGGTATGCATGTAGGTGAAATTGTATTCTTGGGCCAGTTCGCTCATGTGTGTCTTTTCTTTGGGAGTGACTGTATCTCTCTGCCTGTAGAATATTTCAGGATACACATAGGGGTCTGCCCCGCAGACAATAGTAGGTACGGTACCCCATAAAGCTTGTATCTCTTCTCTGAAAATCAGACTCATGCTTCCTACAAATACCAATAGACGGGGAGGGGTGGAGCCATATCTTGAGGAAAGTGTTTCTGAAAACTTTTCTATTTTAGCAGAATCGCCTACCATGAATAAATTCAGATGTTCTATGTAGGCGTCTATATTTTTGGTTCCGGCTAGTTTATGGACAATGGGGGTGGTAATGCTGTTGCTCCATGGAGAAGATTCGTTATAGCTGTTTAAAATCAGCACATATTCTTCGTTCCCGGTACGATCCTGTGCATTGGCAGCTTCACAGGTGAATGAGAAGATGGTACATATATAGGTATATATCAGCAGCCATTGAATATAGCCTATACGGATTCTCCTACGATTTTTATCCATTATTGTTTTCTACTCTTCTTTAAATATATCGCTCTGATGCTTGTGATGAAACAAATGTACTATTAAATCAGGGAGTGGACGAAGAAAAATAAATGTTTAACAAATATTAAAAGAAACGCACTGAAGTGGAGAACTTCCTGTATGTCCAGGTGTGAACATTTTAAACGGGAACTTTGGCCAACTTATATGGCAATGATTTAAAATGCCGGTGAAAGGCAGGAAAAGAGGGAGGATGAGAAATATCTTTTGCGTTATCTCTTTTATATCTGAAGAAATAGCTTTATATTTATCCCCTCATCTTATTTTAAGGTAGTTATGGAATATCACTTAAGTACTAAATTGAATGGAAATATAGCAATGACTTCCTGTTTCCATGAAAACTCCTTTTTGCAACGTGACGGGAGTCTTTATAAATTTATATGGGTGCGGCATGGAACGCTGGATGTGGAAGTGGATCATGTGGTGATGCATCTGGAAAAAGAGGAAATGATTTCGCTCACTCCTTTGCATCATGTGCAGATAAGGGGAGTGGACGGTGAATACCTCACTTTTCTATTCAATAGTAACTTTTATTGTATTTACGGGCATGACAGCGAGGTGTCTTGTAACGGATTCCTGTTTAACGGTTCTTCCGTGTCATGCGTTTGAAGCTTTCGCCTTCCCAGTCGGCCCGTCTTGACAGTATTGTCGATATTTTCAGAGGGGAGTGTGAAATACAAGACAACTTGCAGGAAGAAATGTTGCGTATTATTCTGAAACGTTTCATTATCACTTGTACCCGCATAGCCCGTGAAATGTTTGATGTAGACCCGGGGCGTGAGAACACGTTTGATGTGATTCGTCAGTTTTATGTGCTGGTTGACAGTCATTTTAAGGAGAAGAAGCAAGTGCAGGATTATGCTGATATGTTGTGTCGTTCTCCCAAGACCATTTCCAATCTCTTTTCCCTTTACAGGCTTTCTTCTCCTTTGCGTGTCATTCATGAACGCGTGGATGCGGAAGCCAAGCGCCTGTTGCTTTATACGGGCAAGAGTGCGAAGGAAATCAGTGAGATTCTGGGATTTGAGGATTTGGCTACATTTAGCCGGTTCTTTAAGAAAATGAACAAGGAGAGCCTTTCGGAATACCGGAAAAGAGAGAAACGGGAATAATTGCCAACCTATATGGGGGAATTGCCATTTACTGGAGAGGGAAAACTGCCGACCTTTGCACCAGGAAGTTAAATCTTTTAATAATGAAAGCAATGATGACAAAATTAAAATCTCTGTTTGTTGCGTTTTTAACAATAGCAGCATCTGCAAAACTGGGTATCAATCTTATCCGTGTGGCAATCCTTGTAATTTTTGTATGGATTGGCGGTCTGAAATTCTGGAATTATGAAGCCGAAGGAATTGTGCCTTTTGTGGCGAACAGTCCCTTTATGAGTTTCTTTTATACCAAGGACGCTCCTGAATATAAAGAATATAAGCTGAAAGAAGGCGAATTCGATGAAGCGAAGCACCAGTGGCATGAAGAGAACAATACTTATGGGTTTTCTCATGGATTGGGTATTTTGATTATGGGAATCGGTATCTTGACGTTTTTAGGTATCTTCTCTCCGAAAATCGGTTTGGTAGGGGCCGGACTGGCTATTGTCATGACACTGGGCACTTTGTCTTTCCTTGTGACAACGCCTGAGGTGTGGGTCCCCGATTTGGGAAGTGGCGAACAGGGGTTCCCTCTGCTGACGGGCGCCGGCCGTCTGGTTATTAAAGATACTGCTATTTTGGCAGGAGCTGTTGTTGTTCTTTCGGATAGTGCGAGAAGGGTATTGAACCAGTTGAAAAAGTAAAGTTAGAAAGACCGGTCACGGACATGCCCTTTTATAGGGGTGTATATGGATGTATTCCAGCGGGAGGCAAGTATTTCCTGCAAGACATAACTATCTATGAGGCAAGTTGTATCCTGTGTCATCTTGCTGTCTGTCAGCTATTGATAATGAATGCAAATTTGGCAGATTCTGCGGTTAACCCCTGTTAAGTGCTTATCTATCTGTGTTAAAAGAGGAAAAAAATCTCTGACAAACGGTACAACCGTACAATATTTGTCATTACATTAGCGTCGGAAATGTTAAACCAAACTTGAAATTAACAAATTAATAGATATTAAGTTATGAAACAAGCAACTAAAATGGTACTAGGCGCAGCAGCAATTGTAGCAGTCAGCGCAGGTGTAGCAGGAGTAACGACTTATTCTATGTTGAAACCCGAGCCAAACAAAAGCGTGGCCTTTAATGATGTGTTCCAACAAAATCCGAATACAAGACTTGCCGCGCTGGACGCCACCCAAATGCAACCGGTGGATTTGACTCAGGCAGCGGAAAATTCAGTGCATGCAGTAGTTCATATAAAGTCAACTCAAGAATCAAAAACTCAGACAGTTACCGTTCGTGATCCGTTCTATGATTTCTTTGGTGATATTTTTGGGAATGGCAGAGGCGGCGGTCAGCAGCGTCAGGTGCAGACTCCTGAAAGAGTGGGATTCGGTTCCGGAGTGATCATCTCGAAAGATGGATATATTGTAACGAATAACCATGTAATTGATAATGCTGATGTGATCAGTGTCAAACTGAATGACGGACGTGAATATAAAGGACGTGTAATCGGCACAGATCCCAGCACGGATTTAGCGTTGGTTAAAATTGAAGCGGATGAACTTCCCACTATTCCCGTAGGCGATTCGGAGGCTTTGAAAGTGGGCGAGTGGGTATTGGCTGTAGGTAATCCGTTTAATATGACATCTACAGTAACCGCCGGTATTGTGAGTGCCAAGGCACGTTCTTTGGGCGTATATAATCAAGGTGTGGAATCATTCATCCAGACGGATGCAGCTATTAACCAAGGTAACAGTGGTGGGGCATTGGTCAATGCAAAAGGAGAGTTGGTAGGTATCAACTCGGTGCTTTATTCACCGACAGGAGCTTATTCCGGATACGGTTTTGCCATCCCTACCAGTATTATGAAAAAGGTAATAGCCGATTTGAAAGAATACGGAACCGTTCAGCGTGCGGTATTGGGTATCAAGGGTACTCCGATTAATGATGACCAGCAGATGATGCCGGAAGAAATCAAGAAGAAAGTGAAGGAACTGGGTGCTACCGATGGTGTGCTGATAGCTGAGGTGATTGATAGAGGTTCTGCGGCTGGTAACTTGGAAGTGGACGATGTCATTATCGGTATTGACGGAAAACGTGTGAAGAACTTTGCAGAGTTGCAGGAAGGGTTGGCTAAACACCGTCCGGGTGACAAAGTAACCGTCAAGGTGTTGCGTGACAAGAAAGAAAAGGATATCGAGATGACTTTGAAAAATGCACAGGGAACAACGAAAGTGGTGAAGAGTGCGGGCATGGATATCTTGGGCGCAGCGTTCCGTGAAGTTCCTCAGGAATTGAAGAGACAATTGAACTTGGGATATGGTGTGGAAGTCACAGGTGTGACAGACGGTAAAATGAAAGCTGCCGGTATCCGTAAAGGCTTCATCATCCTGAAGGCAAATGGACAACCTGTCAAATCAGTAAATGATTTGGAAGATGTGCTGAAAGCTGCTACCCAGTCACCGGATCAGGTATTGTTCTTGAGCGGTATGTTCCCGTCAGGTAAACGTGCGAACTATGCAGTAGATTTGATACAGGAATAAGGATATTTTTAAGGTAGAAAGTTTCAATAGGTAAAGTTTAGAGGATGCACGGTAAGGGACACTTCCGTGCATCCTGATTTTATAGTCAAACAGGATTGATATGCTGGAAAGAAGCATTGTAAACGGAATTTCGGGGATGATGGGAACACAAGTTTGATTTTTAGTATGTTTTTATCCGATAGTAGAGTCGTGTAACTATTAATTTGCGTCATAGGTGTTTGCGTTCTCGTCCGGCCGGAAAACGGAGGACATAAATCAATTCTGTTTCACGATAAGATAAGAGCTGTTGACAGGATCCATCCTTACGCTATATCATGGAATAATCTCTATTAAGTAAGCTGATAAGATCAATAAAGAGAAAGATATAACCCTATTTTCGCAAAATATTTAGGAAAAGAAGGACAAAGATAGTCTTTTTTGATTTATTAGCTAATATTTTCAAACAAAAATGGATGTATTCCATTTAATGTTGTAAATTTGCATCCCAAATTTGTTTTATAGAGAATGAGACAATTAAAGATTACCAAAAGTATCACTAACCGAGAGAGCGCATCTCTGGATAAGTATTTACAGGAAATAGGCCGTGAAGACCTGATTACTGTAGAGGAAGAGGTAGAGCTCGCTCAGCGTATCCGTAAAGGCGACCGGGTAGCATTGGAAAAACTGACACGTGCCAACTTGCGTTTCGTCGTGTCTGTAGCCAAGCAGTATCAAAATCAGGGGTTAAGTCTTCCTGACTTGATTAATGAAGGCAACCTGGGATTGATTAAAGCAGCTGAAAAGTTCGATGAGACCCGAGGCTTCAAGTTTATCAGTTACGCCGTATGGTGGATTCGTCAGTCTATTCTCCAGGCATTGGCAGAACAGTCACGTATTGTCCGTTTGCCGTTGAATCAGGTAGGCTCGTTGAACAAGATCAGCAAAGCCTTCTCTAAATTCGAACAGGAAAACGAGCGTCGTCCTTCTCCGGAAGAACTGGCCGATGAACTGGAAATACCTGTAGACAAAATCTCGGACACGTTGAAGGTTTCAGGACGCCACATTTCTGTAGACGCTCCTTTTGTGGAAGGAGAAGACAACAGTTTGTTGGATGTGCTTGTGAACGACGACTCGCCTATGGCAGACCGTTCCTTGGTTAATGAGTCACTTGCGAGGGAATTGATAGAGCACTCTCTACGCTGACCGAAAGGGAGAAGGATATTATCCAGATGTTTTTCGGTATTAATACGCAGGAAATGACGTTGGAAGAAATCGGCGATAAATTCGGCCTCACTCGTGAGCGCGTACGCCAGATTAAAGAGAAAGCCATTAGAAGATTGAGACAAAATTCGCGTAGCAAGCTGCTTAAGTCTTATTTAGGGTAAGAAAGATTCGGTTTCCGAAAAGAAAACAAAGCACAAGATGGAAGGTTACTCCCGTCTTGTGCTTTTGTTCATAATATACCAATAATGCCCATTGGCTGCGCTATGTGCCACATGGTAATGGGCACATCAGCAAATTATTATAGTTAATTAATCTATTACTTTTTCGTATTTGTCCGTAAATAACTATTTTTGTCCTCTAATAAAATTATAAAATTAGAATTATGAAATCCATAAAGATTCTGTGCTCTTTATTATTGGTACTGATGGTATGCTCGGCATTCTCATTGAAAGGAAGTAAAGGTAAATCCGTTTATATAGTAGGTGTATCCGCATCGTTTACAGATTCATTGGTTTATTTCACGGAAATCCAATTGCTGGACAGTGTAAGGCTGGATAAGAATAAGATGTTGCCGGAACGCTCACAATACAGTTATCAGCTGAAAAATTATTTGGAAAACGAGGAAGGGCTGACGAACCGCACTTGCTTTGTTTATTTCTCGAACAGCAGAAAGAAACTGCAGAAGACCATCAATAAGATGAAGATCAAGTATCAAAAAGGAAAGACCTTGCTGATTCGCGAAGTGAACCCCAATGCATTCAAGTTCAAGAAACCGGAAGAGTGATCCTTTTCTTATGAAAAAGATTCTATTTATATTTTTAACAGCCTGCTTTTTCTTCTCTTGCGAGAAGGAAACAATCGTGATTCCTCAGCAACATGCCGGAAGAACGGTCCTGGCTTTCTTTTGGGCGGATAACAGCTTGAATTCCAATTTGCGTAATAATATTCGGACGATGATGCAGGGGCTTCAGGCTATGAAGGATTCGGCTGCTTTGTTGGTATATTGGGATGGTGAGGCTTCGGATATCAGTTGGCCGGAGCTTGTATCGTTGAATATGTGACTAATGGTCAAGGGGGATCAACAGTATGTCCAAAGAAGCGGTCAATGCGATGATCGCGGATCAGGACATGTCGGTTCACGATTGATAAGTATTGGCAATATCAGAAAAAAATATCCCCCTCAGACATCGACGGAGAAAACCGTCATGCAGACAGTGATAGGTGATATGATGAGTGTTTATCCGTCGGAAGTTATGGAATAATCTTTGGTTCTCACGGTTCAGGATGGTTGCCCACTATTACCGGCACCCGTTCTATAGGTCAAGATGGCGGCCGGTATTCCAGTGACACAGCGTTGATACCGGAATTGGCGGAAGTGCTGCGTACGGTAAATCCTCAAAAGTTTGATTTTGTCTTGTTTGATGCGTGTATGATGGGGTGTGCCGAAGTGTATTATGAGCTGAAGGATGCTGCCAAATATTGCATCGCTTCTGTACTTGATATACCGGCAGCCGGATTTCCTTATGCAAGTGTGATGCCTTATTTGTATGAAAATGCGATCAAGGAGTATTTGAAGCCAATCTGTAAAGATTATATAGATTATTATAACTATAATGGTTGGGGAACCATTTCGGCAGTGGATTGCAATCAGATGGAAGGTTTGGCGGAAGCGGTCAGAAGTGTGATTTTGTCCAATCAGGATAGCCTGAAGAACGTGGATATAGCTGATTTGCAGCAATATGGCAAAGGCAGCAGCAACTTCAAAGGATATGCCTATGATATGTTACAGTTTATTGAAAAATTGTGTGGAGGAATGGCTCCAGACGATTTTACGCAACAATTAAAGAAGACGGTCATTTATACAGATTATACTCATGATCCCACCTCATCCTTGTACAGAATAGATGGGGATAACTACAGTGGAATGGGTATGTATATCCCTAATTCATTCACCACTCCCAAATATTTGCTTTGGAACAATTATTTCAAGTCTTCCATAGCGTGGTATCATGCATCCGGATGGGCTGAAACGGAATCTATTTGGGGGAATTGAAGGAGAATGCAGCCAGTTGCTTTTTACTTGATCCCGAATAATAGATATAGCGGATGGAAGTACCGAATTTCCGGTATTCTTCCATTTCCACCGAGTTGTCTACTGCATTCTGCAGGGCTTGTTTAAAGGCGGCATAATGGGTGTTCATATAAGTGGCGTTGTCCAGTTCTCCTGTAACACTGTAGAAATAGCTCACACTATTATCTTTCTCATTATAACGGGTGCTGTCCAGTGTAATCGTTTCGTTCATACGTGTGGGGCAGGACCGGTTGGTCTTTTCGGCTGTCTGTTTGAATTTACGGACTTGTGAACGGTGGTTATTATTACATCCTGCCAAAGTAAGGATGCCTAGGGCCGCTATTATAACTGTTTCTCTTTTCATTATAAATCGGTATTTTGAAGCGAAAGTAAACTATAAGTTTGAACAAAGCAAATGGATTTTTGTTTTTTATTAGTAAGTTTGTGCAAACAAAAAAAGTAAAACATGTCTCGCATTATAGATGAATTAAAACGTACGGACACAAGCGTTATCTGGGTGGTCTTGATTTCTTTAAATATATTGGTCCCGGATTACTGGTTACTGTAGGTTTTATTGATCCGGGAAACTGGGCCTCGAATTTTGCAGCCGGTTCCGAATTTGGTTACGCGTTGTTGTGGGTGGTGACCCTGTCTACCATTATGTTGATTGTGTTGCAGCACAATGTGGCCCACCTGGGCATTGTGACGGGATTGTGCCTGAGTGAAGCAGCCACGCAGTATTGTCCCAAGTGGATATCCCGTCCCATTTTGGGCAGCGCGGTACTGGCCTCCATATCCACTTCGCTGGCGGAGATATTGGGAGGAGCCATTGCCTTGCAGATGCTTTTAGGAATTCCCATAGCCTGGGGATCTGTTCTTACTACGATGTTTGTCGTCATTATGCTTTTTTCTAATTCATATAAAAAGATAGAAAGAGCCATCATTGCTTTTGTATCCGTAATCGGCCTTTCGTTTCTGTATGAGTTGTTTTTGGTAGATATTGACTGGCCTGTGGCGGTCCGTTCCTGGGTGGTTCCCGACATACCCCAAGGCAGTATGCTGATTATCATGAGTGTGCTTGGGGCAGTGGTTATGCCGCATAATCTTTTCTTGCATTCAGAGGTGATACAGAGCCACGAGTACAACAAGCAGGACGAGAGTTCCATTCGTAAAGTATTGAAATATGAGTTCTATGATACTTTGTTCTCCATGATTGTGGGATGGGCTATCAATAGTGCCATGATCTTACTGGCAGCCGCTACTTTCTTCCGTACCCGGACTCCGGTGGAAGAGTTGCAGCAGGCGAAGTCGTTGCTTGACCCATTGCTGGGCAGCCATGCCGGAATCATTTTTGCCCTGGCATTGCTGATGGCGGGGATTTCCTCCACCATAACCAGTGGCATGGCGGCAGGTTCTATCTTTGCGGGTATTTTCGGTGAGTCTTATCATATCAAGGATATTCACTCCAAGGTAGGTATTTTGATTTCTTTGGGGATAGCATTGGTTCTTATTTTCTTTATTGAGAATCCCTTTTACGGACTTATCATCTCTCAGATGATTCTGAGTATCCAGCTGCCTTTCACGGTGTTCCTGCAAGTAGGACTGACCTCTTCCAAACGGGTGATGGGCAAATATGCCAACTCCCGGTGGAGTTCATTCGTGCTTTATACCATTGCGGTGATTGTCTCCGCATTGAATATCATGCTGTTGCTCAGTTGAATAATGTGCGAATTTGCCCATGTGCCAATTGCCATGCGGGACCATAGCGCAGCACGTGGGCACATGGGCAAATTTTTTATTTCGTTTTGCTTTCCGAGATAATCAGCAGTTTGTCACCGGCATGCAGTTGCAGAGAGCCATTGGGGATCATGAATTCGTTCCCCCTTTTTACCAGCATCACCAGCATACCTTTAGGCAGATTCATATCCATCAGCTGTCTCCCTTTGCCAGCATTTCCTCCGTCAGTACGATATCGCGGAGGTCTGTATTGATTTCCTCCGGTATCTCTACTCCGAAATCATTTCCTGTTTTTTCCAGTGGTGTATCCAGATGGAGTAATTTGGCCATCCATGAAATGGTCGTTCCTTGAACCACTAAAGACAATATGGTAATGAAAAATACGATATTGAAAATCTGGGTAGATCCCGGCACATCAGCCACTACCGGATAAGTGGCGAATATGATAGGTACTGCTCCGCGTAATCCCACCCAGGAAATAAACAGCCGTGAGCTGATGTTCATCTTTTTAAAGGGAAGGAGGCAGAGCAGGACACTGAGCGGGCGGGCGAGTACAATCATGAAAATGCCGATCAAGGTTGCCGGTATGGCGATGGACAACATTTCATGGGGATTCAGCAGCAATCCCAGGCTCAGGAACATGATAATTTGGAAGAGCCAGGTCATGCCGTTCATAAAAGTAGCGATCTCCTTACGGTTTACAATGCGTGCGTTACCCACCATCATTCCTGCTATATAGACAGCCAGATAGCCGTTTCCTTTACACAGGTCGGTCATGGTGAATGTGAAGAAAATAAAGCTCAGCAGCAAGATAGGATAGAGCGACTGGTTCTTCAAGTCAATCTTGTTGATGATTACTACCGCCAGTTTCCCAGCAGGAATCCTGAGGCGCCACCCACAGCAAACTGAATCAGGAATGAAATCAGAATATCGTCTGCCCCATGCCTGCCGATGTGATGAATTGTATCAGGACGATAGTAAGCATATACGCCATAGGGTCATTACTTCCGCTTTCCAGTTCCAGCATCGGGCGGAGGTTATGTTTCAGGTTCATGCTTTGCGAGCGCAGGATATTGAATACGGAAGCAGAGTCCGTAGAGGACATGGTAGCCGCCAGCAACATGGCCGTCATCAGGACATGGTAATGCTGACATTCGAGAACCCGGAAATCCAATAAATAAAGAATCCGGTGAAAATAGTAGTAAGCAACACGCCGAAGGTGGAAAGCAGTATGCCTTGTGGCAATACAGGCTTGATATCCGAATATTTGGTATCCATACCCCCTGAGAACAGAATGATGCTAAGGGCCATCATGCCGATGAACTGTGCCTCGCCCGCATCATGGAATTGGAGTCCCAGGCCGTCGCTTCCGAACAGCATGCCGACCAATAAAAAAACAAGTAACGTAGGGATTCCGAACCGGTAGCCGGTCTTGCTCACTACAATACTTACGAACAATAGGATAGAACCTATCAAGAGAATGTTTTCTGCATTAAATATCATACTTCTGTGATCTTGTTTAATTTTTTAATATGATGTGCCAGCATCAGGCAGGCTGTGATAAATGCTAAAAGATCGGATACAGGCATACTGAGCCAAATGCCGTTCAGTCCCCACCAATGAGGCAGCAACAGCAGGCAGGGCAATAAATACAACAGTTGGCGGGACAAGGAGAGGAAGATAGAAATTTTCGCTTTCCCGATAGATTGGAAGAAACTGGAAATCACAATTTGTATTCCCACGAAAGGAAACATCAGGACTCCGATTTGCAACCCAGTGCGTGCCAATGCTGTAAGTTCTTTATCGTCTGTAAACATATTAACAACCAAATTAGGGAAAAGTTCGCTGAAAACAAATCCCAGCGAAGTGATGCACCCCCCTGCAATCATGCAATATTTCAACGTCTGCTTCACCCGGCCGAATTTGTGTGCCCCATGATTATAGCCCACAATCGGTTGCATCCCCATAGTCAGTCCCATGATAACCATTACAAACAACATCAGCAGACGGTTTAATATGCCGTATGCTCCGATAGCCAGATCGCCCCCGTAGAGCAGCAGGCTCTTGTTGAATATAATGACAATGGCCGAAGCGCAGACATTCATCAGGAACGGTGACATGCCGATACTGAAAATATTCTCTACGATCCGTTTCCTTAATTTGAATATCCCTTTCTTGAAACGGATATAACTTTTTTCCTGCATGAAATGGCTCAGCACCCATATCATGCCGGCAAACTGTGAAAGGATGGTTGCCGTGGCTGCTCCGCGGATTCCCCAGCCGAGCCAGAATATAAAGACAGGAGCCAAAATGATGTTGCACCCCACTGTCAGCATGGAGGACAGCATCGCTTTTCGGGGATAACCGGTGGCACGCATGATATTGTTCAGCCCGATCATTACATAGGTGACAGGACTTCCTATTAATATAATCTGCATAAAGTCGCGGGCGTATGGCAACGTGTCATGGCTTGCCCCGAAGAAGAACAGAATCTGGTCTAGAAACAGCAAGGTGATGCCTCCGTAGAAAATAGAATTTATCACACAGAGCACCGTTACGTTTCCCAGCACCTTCTCGGCGCCGTCCGTATCCTTCTGTCCCAGACGGATGGACGATATGGTAGCCCCACCCACTCCGACCAATGTGCAGAATGCCACCAGCAGGTTCATCAGCGGAAAGGAGATAGCCAGTCCCGAGATAGCCATGGCCCCCACACCGTGCCCGATAAATACGCTATCAATAATATTATACAGTGACGTCAGTGTCATTCCGATGATAGCAGGGATAGAGTACTCTAAAAGCAGCTTTCCTACCTTTTCTGTACCAGTATGTGCGGGTTGTTTTCTTTCATTCGCGTTTTTATTATTTTTAAGCTTTGCAAAGTTAGGAATATGGAGGATTATTCAGACCTTTGCGGCGTTAAATCAAACTAAAAGTAATATGAATTCAACAAAAAGCATTGCAGCTTTATTCGATTTTGACGGGGTGGTGGTAGATACGGAACCTCAGTATAGTATATTCTGGAATGAACAAGGACGGAAATACCATCCTGAGATACCCGAGTTCGGCCGGATGATAAAAGGGCAGACATTGACACAAATTTATAACAAATATTTCGCTGGAATGGAAGATGTTCAGCGTGAAATTACAGAAGATTTGAACAAATTTGAAGAAAATATGTTATTTAATTATATCCCGGGCGTAGAGGCTTTATGAAGGAGCTGAGAGCCAACGGGGTAAAGATAGCGATAGTCACAAGCTCAAATGAAATGAAGATGAACAACGCATATAAAGCACATCCGGAACTGAAACAAAGTGTGGACCGTATCCTCACAGCCGAAATGTTCACTCGTTCCAAACCAGACCCCGAATGTTTCTTATTAGGAGCCACTGTCTTTGATACCGTGCCCGAGAACTGTGTGGTTTTCGAGGATTCATTTCACGGGCTTGAGGCAGGAAATCGTGCAGGAATGACCGTGATAGGATTGGCTACTACCAACCCTGAAGAGCAGATACGCGATAAGGCAAAGGCTGTTATTCAGGACTTTAATGGATTTAGTTTCGAAAAAATGAAGGATATAATGAGGTAATGTCAACTAAAACATCTACCTTTGCAGCCGTTTTTTATAAATTAAAGTAAATATGGCAGGATATATTTCAGGCGATACACGCAAAGTAACGACACACCGTTTGGTGGAAATGAAGCAGAGAGGCGAGAAGATTTCTATGCTTACTTCGTATGATTACACGACAGCGCAGATTGTAGACGGCGCAGGCATCGACGTCATACTGGTAGGAGACTCCGCTTCGAATGTCATGGCGGGAAATGTGACCACACTTCCCATCACCCTTGACCAGATGATTTATCACGGGAAATCCGTGGTTCGTGGAGTGAAACGCGCGCTCGTTGTGGTCGATTTGCCTTTCGGTACTTACCAGACTTCCGAGTACGAAGCGGTGACCAATGCGATCAAAGTGATGAAGATCACACATGCTGATGCATTGAAGCTGGAAGGTGGCGTAGAAATCATTGATGCGGTAAAGAAAATCATCGCTGCGGGTATTCCCATCATGGGACATTTGGGACTGATGCCGCAGTCTATCAATAAATACGGAACTTATACTGTACGTGCCAAGGACGAGGAAGAGGCCGAAAAGCTGCTGAGTGACGCGCATCTGCTGGAAGAGGCGGGATGTTTTGCGTTGGTGCTCGAAAAAATCCCCGCATCATTGGCGGAACGTGTGGCCAAGGAACTGACTATCCCCGTTATCGGCATCGGAGCCGGAGGCGCTGTGGACGGACAGGTGCTGGTTGTATCCGACATGCTGGGTATGACCAACGGTTTCAGTCCCCGTTTCCTCCGTCGTTATGCCGATTTGCATACTGTTATGACAGGAGCCATACAGCAATACGTGGATGATGTGAAAAAAGGTGATTTTCCTAACGAAGACGAACAATATTAACAAAGTTTCTGCTGATATGTATGATGACTTCTTCTTTCCGTATGAGAAAGCAAAACTGTGGACCGGGAATATGGTGCTGCTATCCCTTTCGAACTTTTTGCTTTATGCCTCGCTATACATGATGCTTCCCGCACTGCCTTTATGGATGGTGCGGCACTGGTATTGCAGCTATGCGGAAGCAGGAGCGGCTGTGGCTGTTTTCGGACTGGCCATGTTTCTTCCGGGAGCGTTCAACAGCTATCTTATCGATACGTTCAAGCGTAAAAGTGTTTGTCTGGTCGCGATGCTTCTGTTCGTGGCGTCCAGCCTGCTGTATCCATACGTTGCGACTGTAGGGTTCATAGCCTTGGTCCGGGCTGTCCAGGGGGGGCTGTTCAGTGTCATTACCATGACTACGGGTAGCACGCTGGTGATTGACGTCACCGCCTCACGCCGCCGCACGGATGCGAATATCGCCTTTTCGTGGGTGGGGCGTTTTGGAATGGTGGCAGGTCTTGCGTTGGGAATTTACATTTATCCTTACTGGAATTTTCACCATGTTGTTTATACCTGTGTCGCTTTGGGCACACTGGCTTTGCTTCTGATTCTGGCGGTGGATGTCCCTTTCCGTGCTCCGCTGCGCACCTCATGGTTCTCGTTGGACCGTTTTCTGTTGCCTCGTACTCTGTGGCCGGCACTGAATATGATGATGCTTTCCGCTGTTTTCGGCATTTTGATAGCACACATTTACAATGAGTTGTTTTACATTTGCATCCTGATCGGTTTTATCATCTCCCTGTTGCTTTTGCGTTATGTGCTTTCCTATGCTTCCGGCCGTTCGGAGGTGGAGCTGGGGCAGGCCGCGATGATAGGCGGACTGTTGTTGCTTGCTTTTTCCAACAGCTTGATGAACAGTTATATAGCCGGTGTATTGCTGGGCACGGGGATCGGTACTACCGTGTCACGGTTTTTTATAAAGATGATTAGTCTGCCGATGCATTGCGAACGGGGTACGGGAAACAATACTTATCAGCTGATGTGGGAAGTAGGTATGCTGAGTGGTTTTCTGTTTGAGAATATGTGGACCGAAAGTCATCCTGATACTATTTATTGGATATGTATCGGTATCTGTGTCACTCTTTTGCTGATGTATGAGTTCTTTACACATCCGTGGTATTACAGAAAAATGGAGGAAAAACAGTAGGATGATGATTTCAAATGTTGGTTTATCCAGCTGTCGGAGTAAAAATATAGCAACTTAAATAAATTAATAATATAAAGAATATGGCAGACGACAAAAAGATTATCTTTTCGATGGTAGGCGTAAGCAAAGCCTTCCAGGCGAACAAACAGGTATTGAAAGACATCTACCTATCCTTTTTTTACGGTGCTAAGATCGGTATCATCGGTCTGAACGGTTCAGGTAAGTCAACGCTGATGAAAATCATCGCCGGACTGGAGAAAAGTTATCAGGGAGAAGTGGTGTTCTCGCCGGGCTACTCTGTAGGCTATCTGGCACAGGAACCGCATCTGGATAATGAAAAGACAGTGAAAGAGGTAGTGATGGAAGGTGTGCAGAGCATTGTGGACACTTTGGCGGAATACGAAGAAATAAACAACAAGTTCGGGCTTCCCGAATACTATGAGGACCCAGAGAAGATGGATGCACTCTTTGCCCGTCAGGCTGAGTTGCAAGACATCATTGACGCTACGGACGCATGGAATCTGGACAGCAAACTGGAACGCGCCATGGATGCGTTGCGCTGTCGCCCGAAGACCAGCCGGTGAAGAACCTCTCGGGAGGTGAGCGCCGCCGTGTGGCCTTGTGCCGCCTGCTGTTGCAGAAGCCGGATATCCTGTTGCTGGACGAGCCTACCAACCACTTGGACGCGGAAAGTATCGACTGGCTGGAACAGCATTTGCAGCAATATGAAGGTACGGTGATTGCCGTAACCCACGACCGTTACTTCCTGGACCACGTAGCCGGATGGATTCTGGAACTGGACCGTGGCGAAGGAATTCCCTGGAAGGGAAATTACTCCAGCTGGCTGGAACAGAAGACCAAACGTATGGAGATGGAAGAGAAAGTGGCAAGCAAACGCCGCAAGACCTTGGAACGCGAGCTGGACTGGGTGCGCATGGCTCCCAAAGCCCGTCAGGCGAAAGGAAAGGCCCGTCTGAACTCCTATGACAAGCTGCTGAACGAGGATGTGAAGGAAAAGGAAGAGAAACTGGAAATCTTTATTCCGAACGGTCCCCGTCTGGGCAACAAGGTGATCGAGGCCAAAGGAGTGGCGAAAGCTTACGGTGACAAGCTGTTGTTCGATAACCTGAATTTCATGCTGCCCCCTAACGGCATTGTCGGCGTAATCGGTCCTAACGGCGCCGGTAAGACTACTTTGTTCCGCTTGATTATGGGACTGGAAACCGTAGATAAAGGTACTTTCGAGGTAGGAGAGACCGTGAAACTGGCATACGTAGACCAGCAGCATAAGGATATTGACCCGGAAAAATCCGTTTATCAGGTAATCAGCGGTGGAAACGAGCTGATCCGTCTGGGCAACAGGGATATCAACGCGCGTGCTTACCTCAGCCGTTTCAATTTCTCGGGAGCCGATCAGGAGAAACTTTGCGGAATGCTTTCGGGTGGTGAGCGCAACCGCCTGCATCTGGCTATGGCACTGAAGGAAGAAGGCAACGTGCTGCTGCTGGACGAGCTACCAATGATATTGACGTGAACACGCTGCGCGCGCTGGAGGAAGGTCTGGACGATTTTGCAGGTTGTGCGGTGGTGATCAGCCACGACCGTTGGTTCCTGGACCGTATCTGTACCCATATCCTGGCTTTCGAAGGAAACAGCGAGGTATTCTTCTTTGAAGGATCTTATTCGGAATACGAAGAGAACAAGATGAAGCGTCTGGGCAATGAGGAGCCGAAACGGGTGCGCTACCGCAAGCTGATGGAAGACTGATGGGGGCCTCCCTGTTCTGATAAGGTCCAAACTAAAATGACCATTCCGAAAAGTAACAGATTGTAATTACAAGACCTGAAAGAGTCGTATCAAGCTCCGTTTTGAGTAATGATACGACTCTTTTTTTTGCCTTTAAGGAGGTTCAAGTTTCAAATCAAAACCTCTTTCTTGGCTAGAATTAAGTTTTGAACCTCTTGGGTTGTGTACTCTCTCTGGGGCGCGGATAGCGGAAGAAACCAGACCAGTCACTGTAAATTGTAACCGATTTGTAGCTTGTATATCGTTTCTATTAGCTATCTTTGCAACGTCTTTTAAGACATTAATTATAATATTAATTAATTAAAAAGTTTATGGTAAAAAGAATGCGATCTTTTTTTGCGGTGGTTATGTTGGTAATCGCTGCTGCTGTTACGCCCAGGTCACCACTTCGTCAATGAGTGGTAAGGTGGTTGATCAAAGCAATGAAGCCATTATCGGCGCAACGATTCAGGCTATTCACGAACCGTCCGGCACCCATTATGGGGCCATTACCAATGTGGACGGCCGTTATTCCATCCAGGGCATGCGTGCCGGCGGCCCTTACAAAGTAGAAGTTTCTTATGTAGGTTATCAATCAGTGGTTTACAAGAGCATCAACCTCCAGTTGGGAGAGAATTACGTATTGGATGCGAACTTGAAGGAATCTACCGAATTATTGGATGAAGTGGTGATTACCGCTTCCAAAAGCAGCAACATGAAATCAGACCGCGCCGGAGCGGTAACCAATGTCGATGCGGCCAGAATGTCGGAAGTGCCTACAGTGAGCCGCAGTATGAACGATATCATGCGTCTGACCCCTCAGGGAGCCAATATCGGTAGCGGTTTCTCAGTGGGTGGAGGTAACTACCGCCAGTCTTATGTCACTGTGGACGGAGCCGCTTTCAACAATGCCTTCGGTATCGGCTCGAACTTGCCGGCAGGCGGTTCGCCTATCTCTCTGGATGCTTTGGAACAGATTTCCGTTTCCACCACCCCCTTTGATGTCCGTCAGAGCGGATTTACAGGAGGTGCCATCAACGCCGTGACAAAGAGTGGTACGAATGAGTTCAAAGGTACAGCCTATATGTACACTTCCAATACCCACCTCACCGGAAACAAGGTAGAGGACTATGAACTGACCCGCAACCGTGACCACAGCACCACCTACGGAGCTTCTCTGGGAGGTGCGATCATTAAAAACAAGTTGTTCTTCTTCGTGAACGGCGAATATCAGGATAATGTGCAGGCAGGCCCGTCGGGCATAGCGCGTAGCGGCGCCAATGACGAATGGAGCACCAACGGCATTGTGCACCGTCCGTTCGAGAACACCACAACGGTAGGCGACCGTACCTTCGTAGGGATGAACAACATCAGCCAATACCTGTCAGAAAAATACAACTACAATCCGGGACGTTATCAGGGATATTCTCTGGAAACCCTTCTTACAAGATCATGGGCCGTCTGGACTGGAACATCAACAACAACAATAAGATTAATTTCCGTTTCACCCATACCCATTCCAAGTATTCTGCCAACCCTTCCTCTTCCACCACCCCGTTTAAAGATTCAATCATTTATCCGGGCGGAGTAGACGGCAGCGCGGGCAAGAGCAGTTCGGGACGTACATCAAACACCGGTCTGTACTTTGAAAGCTCACGCTATATGCAGGAACAGAACTTCACCTCCATCGCTTCCGAATGGAACTCAAAGTGGGGGGCTATCAATAACGCCCTGCGTTTCACTTATTCTTATCAGAACGAACCGCGTACATACGAAGGGGGAACATTCCCTACGGTGGACATCCTTGACCAAGGCTCGCTGTACACCTCATTCGGTCCGGACCCCTTTACAGAAGGGAACTTGCGCCAGGTGAAGACTTTTGTCATTACCGATGAGTTCAATTTCTCCAGCGGTATCCATAACTTTATGGGCGGTATCCAGTTTGAGTCCAATAAGGCAGTGAACGGATTCATGCAGGCGGGAAGCGGTTATTATGTCTATTCCTCCTGGGATGATTTTGTGAACAACAGAGCTCCGGCTGCCTTCGGTATCACGTATTCCAACACCGGGGACGGTTCCCAGTTCCTGGCGAACATGAAGTACCAGCAGCTTTCTTTCTATCTGCAGGACCAGATGAATATCACGGACAACTTCAGACTGACTGCCGGGGTGCGTTTCGAACTGCCCATTTATCCGGAGCTGAAGAACAACTATAACAAAAATTTCGCACAGATTGACTTTGACGGATATCATTACGCCACAGACCAGCTGCCTTCATCCTACCAGCTGACCGCCTCCCCCCGTATCGGTTTCAACTGGGACCTTACAGGCGAGCGTAAGTATGTATTGCGCGGCGGTAGCGGTTACTTCATCGGCCGTCTGCCGTTCGTATGGCTGGTTTCGGCAGTAGGTAATGCCAATTGCGGACAAAGCACTTATTATTATAACGAGCAGAAGGATGCCAAGTACGGACAGCCGGGCTTCCACACCAGCGTGGCCGATATGTTGAAAGATCCTAACCTGAACCTTCCGGCAGCTACTGATCCCGCCGCACCTTCCGGAGCCACCATCATTGACCGCGACCTGAAGATGAACGCCACCTGGAAGTCTTCACTGGCTTTGGATGCAAAACTTCCCGGAGATATTGACTTTACGTTGGAAGGTATTTTCAGCAAAGAGTTCAATCCGGCTACTGTGACCAACCTGGGACGTAAGTTTAAAGGAGAGCAGGAGATAGCTCCGGGTGATGTCCGCAGAATGTTTGAGTACTCCAATTCGAACAAGACGGACGCTTATTATATCACCAATGCGGGAAACAGCGCTTATTATTACTCACTCACCGCCTCACTGGCCAAGACATTTGATTTCGGCCTGCATCTTTCCGCTTCCTACACCCGTTCTTATGCCAAGTCGTATGGCGACGGCATCGGCGACCAGGTGAACTCGGCTTATTACAACAACCGTTACTCTGTCAACGGAAACAATGACACGGAGACCGGCTATGGTACGTATGTATCGCCCAACCGTGTGCTGGCTTCCGCGGCTTACCGTATTAAATACGCCAAGAATTTCGCTTCCTCCTTGTCTTTGATTTATGAGGGTATGAACATGGGCTATGCCGGGGGATATTCCGCCGCCCGTTATTCCTATACATTCACCGGGAACATTGTAGGCGATTACGGCTCAAACAACTTGCTGTACATTCCGGCATCCCGTGAGGCGCTGGATAAGTGGAACTTCGCCGATTATACTGACAGCAAGACGGGTGAGGTGACTTATTCCGCCAAGGAGCAGCGCGATGATTTCTGGGCTTACATTAATGAGGACAGTTACCTGAAAGGCCGTAAAGGCAAGTATGCCGAACGCGGAGGAGCCATCATGCCCTGGCATCATCAGCTGGATTTGAAGTTCAATCAGGATTTCTTCCTCAATGTAGGGGGCAAGCGCAATACCTTGCAGTTCGGAGTGGATATCAAGAACTTCCTGAACTTGCTGAACAGCGACTGGGGAATTTATAAGACGGTGAACAATACTTCCTTGTTGAGTTATAAGAGTGGTGCTTACCAGTTCCAGAAGAACGGAGGAAAGAAACTGACTGATACGTATTCCAATCTGAACAGTTTCAATTCTACGTATTCCATACAGTTCAGTGTCCGTTATATCTTTAACTAAGTGAAATAGCCTGTATCAGACAATACAGGAACAGGATAGAGAGGCGTACCCATGAAGGTGCGCCTCTTTTGTATGCGTATTCTTCCTTGTTTTGAAAAAACTTGGAATTAAGAATAAATTAAGTACCTTTGTGTGTTATCCTATAAAGAACAATAGTTTATGAGTGATAAGATATATCCCATCGGTATCCAGAATTTCGAGAAACTCCGCAAGGAAGGCTATTTCTATATTGACAAGACGGCCTTGATCTACAAAATGGTAAAGACCGGCAGTTATTACTTCCTCAGTCGTCCGCGCCGTTTCGGGAAAAGCCTGCTGGTTTCTACTCTGGAAGCCTATTTCCAAGGCAAGAGAGAATTGTTTGAAGGACTGGCCATAGCCGGACTGGAGAAAGACTGGACAGTACGTCCCGTCCTGCATATCGATCTGAATATCTCAAAATATGAGACAGCGGAGGATTTGAGCGATATGCTGAATGATTTTCTGACCAACTGGGAAGCTGTCTACGGTTCCGCTCCTTCCGAGACATCCCTCGCCCTCCGTTTCAAAGGCGTGATAAAACGTGCTTACGAGCAGACGGGGCAGAGGGTTGCCATTCTGGTAGACGAATATGACAAGCCCATGCTGCAAGCCATCGGCAATGAGGAGCTTCAGAGAGTATATCGGAGCATACTGAAACCCTTCTATGGAGTGTTGAAGACAATGGACGGTTGCATCAAGTTCGCTTTGCTGACGGGGGTTACCAAGTTTGGCAAGGTCAGTGTGTTCAGCGATTTGAACAACTTGGACGATATTTCCATGTGGAATGAGTTTATTGATATCTGTGGGGTCAGTGACAAGGAAATTCAAACCTGGCTGGAGCCGGAACTTCATGAATTTGCTGAAAAACGGGGGAGGACATACGATGAAATCTGTGCCGAACTGAAAGAGTGTTATGACGGTTATCATTTTACACATAATTCCATCGGTATTTACAATCCTTTCAGCCTGCTTAATGCCTTCAAACGGAAGGAGTTCGGAAACTACTGGTTTGAGACCGGTACGCCGACTTATCTGGTGAGGTTGCTGCAAAAACATCATTATGACTTGGAACGGATGGCGCACGAGGAAACGGATATCCAGGTGCTGAATAGTATTGATTCCGAGTCCACGAATCCTATTCCGGTGATTTATCAGAGCGGGTATCTTACGATCAAGGGATATGATGAGCGTTTCGGTATCTATTATCTAGGCTTTCCTAACCGGGAGGTAGAGGAAGGATTCATGCGTTTTTTGCTGCCTTATTATACAACGGTTACCAAAGTGGAGTCTCCTTTCGAAATCCTGAAATTTACCCGTGAAGTGGAAAGTGGTGACTATGATTCCTTTTTCCGCCGCCTTCAGAGCTTCTTTGCTGATACGCCCTACGAGATGATACGCGACTTGGAGTTACACTATCAGAATGTACTTTTCATTGTGTTCAAGTTGGTAGGATTTTATGTAAAGGTGGAATATCATACCAGTGAGGGGCGCGTGGATTTGGTTCTGCAGACAGACAGATTTATTTACGTAATGGAATTCAAGTTAAACGGTACAGCGGAGGAAGCCTTGCGACAGATCAATGAAAAACAGTATGCCCGACCTTTCGAGACGGACGGGCGCAAATTGTTTAAGGTAGGGGTGAACTTCAGCAAGAAAAGTCGTAATATAGAGAAATGGATAGTAGGTTAACTATTGAAGATATTAAGGACATACGTCAATGCCACGCAAAATGCTCGTAAACAAGAGCATTTTGCGTGGCATTGCGTTCCGGATATACACTGACCACTAAAAGCCTCTCCACCGTTCCCTTCTGATCTCCTCGCACTGCCGTCGCTGCCATGCAGGCATTATTTTCTCCAGCTCTTTCAGTTTCCATCCCTTCATAAAGCGTATCTCGTCCTTTTCCTGCTCCGTGCACAGCTGATGCGCAGCAGTTCGGGGTAGAGCACCTGTATATGGAAATCTTGGCTCTCCACAGCAGCATGGACATCTGCCAGGGGGTGAGGGCTTGGATGCGGTTCAGGGTGAGCAGCATTTCCAGATAATGACGGTAGAAGGCTTTGTCCACGGGCATGAGTTGGTTTATCAGATGGTTCATTTTTATTATTGTTAAATGAAAAGATTAGTTGAATGAAGAGTCAGGAAATCAAAGTGGAGGAAAGGAACGCTATCTTTGGTAAAATCATCCTTGGATACGGTATCTTTGGAGAAGCCTCTTTGAAAACAAACAGTTCCCTTTAGAAATCCTATCTTTGGTAAAAGCTTCCTTTAAAAGCGGTATTCCTTCACAGCATCAAAACAAGGGCACGGTTTCACGGGATTCAGGTCATGATGCCCCACTATCAATGCTTTGGGGAACAGGAGGCGCAGCTCGCGCAGCAGTGCCAGCAGACTCCCTTTCTGCATCAGAGTACGCGTATCGGCAGGTGTGCAGTCCGCCAAGAGTCCGCCCTCATAGCAGATGCCGATAGAATGCCGGTTGTGGTTCCTGCAATGCGCTCCCACCTTTTCCAAGGGGCGTCCGCGGTGAATCTCTCCGTCGCGGGTGATATAGAAATGATATCCTATGTCCGTGAAGCCCCGGTGGCGGATGTGGTCCTGGCGGCAGGTCTCAAAATCCAGCCTCCGCCCCTCAGGGGTGGCGGAGCAGTGGATAATAATCAAGGTGATGGTTCTCATGAGCATCAGATGCAGGCGTTCAGTCCGAGCGCGCCGGCAAGGGCGGTGGCTACGGTGATGATTACTTTCAGAATCAGTGTCCAGGTGTTTTTCTTTGTTTTCAAGTTCATGGGATTTTTGTTTTAGTGGGTTGATAATAAATGAATTGCAATGGAAACCAAGGGCCTGTGCCCCAATGAAAACAGCTTGTCATTAGGCACATTCAGCTTTAGCATCGTGCCTTGCTTCCGTCGTACTGGTGGGGGGCCGTCAGGCCTGTTGTCCTCCGTTTTCCGGCTCTTTCGCCTCTCCGGTAAGGTCCACATTGGTCTTTCCGGCTTTCAGCGCCTTCACCACCAGTCGGGCCGCCTTGCGTGTGGCCACCAGATTGAACACGGCATCTTCCAGCAGATTCCGGAAACGTGTTCCGGCACTCCAGTTCACATTCAGCTTTCTGGCGTGGATGGCAGGGTTGTAGGCGGCTGAGCTTTCGGCACCTATACTGTTGATGCTGATGGAGAAATCCCCCAAGTCGCCCAGCTGTATCTTCTGTCCTGCCAGAAGCTGTTCGCGCATACAGTCCACTGCCATGGTGAGGATGGCCACGATGTCCGCACGCTTGTACACACAGCCGTGGCTGGCGATGTGCTCGGCAAAGCGGTTGATGTCCATCACTTCAGCATACTGTGCACTGGCGTAAGCCTTTTTTGCGGCATCCGCATCCATCGGATTGTTACGCATAACGATACTGTAATTTACCATAGTTTGTTAAAATTAAAAGTTGATAATTGAGAATTAAGAAACACGATTGCCGGAGGATGAAGTCAGCCACTGGTCACCGACCGCTAAAAGAACCCTATCTTTCACGTGTAAGATGCTATATCTTACGGCTGTAAGATTATAGATCTTTCGCCTTCATCGTCCCGACATTACAAAGATACGATGTGCGGAAAGGGCAATGACGCGATAAGGTGCGATAGGGTGCGGAATGGTCCGATTTGACGCGATTTGACGCGATTCGCTGTTCATAATGTTTGACGGTCTGCCGGAAAAAGGGTATATTTGTATCAAAACAAAACGAACATACATGGAGAATTTTCAGATAAGAAGTTACGGGAAAAGCGAACTGGCCCTGTGCTACAGTCCCGATATTACCGAGAGTGCCGCACGGCGCAAACTGATGCGCTGGATAGACCGCAAGCCGGGACTGATGGGGGCGATGCGGGCTGCCGGATACAATGAGCTGTCACACACTTTCCTGCCCCTTGAGGTGAAACTTATCGTAGAGGCGTTGGGGGAGCCTGAGGATGCTGGAAGATCCACGGGAATGCCGGGGATTCTCCGGGAGCACAGGGAGATCCACGGGAATACCGGCATCACAACCGGAGATGCGAAACGCAGACGCAGACGCAGCAGACGCAGGTCCTTTTTTCTCACACACGCGCACGTACCTTATATATGCATGTGCGCGTGTTTTCTTTGTTACCTTTGTTTTTTTGAGTAGACTCCTTTCCCTTTCACCATCACCATATCCAGCGCGCCTTTTTCCCTCAGGCGCTGTATCCAGCTGCGTGCGGTGTTGACCGGGATATTCAGCTTCTCCGCTTGCTCCATCACCATCTGTTTGGTGAATTCTTGCGGCAGGGCCGCATACAGCATCTCACGGTCCGCTATTCCCCGGCTGTTCAGTTCCGTACTTTTGTCCAGGAACGAAGTATGTGAGTGGCATGAAGGTACAGGGGCTCGCACAAAGCCAGCACGGCGCGGAAGTCCTCATCGGTGATGGACAGGTTATGCCGGGTGATGATACCGTCCTTCAGGTTTTCGGGGTTTATAGTGGGATCCGGTACGGCCAGCGAGGGAATTTCCAGACTGCGCAGCAGCGCCGTGATACACATCATGCGGCACAGGATGGTCCCCATACGCATCACCGAAGCAGACATCTCTTCGCCCGTCACTAGAGAAGAGCGGTAGAACAGGGCGCTGAAGTGCCCGTTGAACTCATCTTTCTGCTGCTGGGTGAATTTCAGGGTGAACAGTCCTTTCTTCTTCAGCTCGTCCCTGCTGGCCTTCCATTCGTGTCCCATCCGGATGAACTCTGCTTCCACGTCCAGTTCATCTTCGCCGAACTGGTCTTTCCATTCGCCTACACGGGGCATGTAATAGAATATGTTTCGCGAGAACTGTCCGTTCTCCGGCGAGGAGATGAGCGGCTTTATCTGTGCGGGCGTGCCCGAGAGGAGTACGGACAGGTAACAGGCGGTGGTTTCCTTGTATTCCCGGTCTGTGCGGCGGTTGTAGGACAGGCGGTCGTGGTCGAACGCCTTGCGCAGCGTGTCGCTCCAGTTGCCGAATTCCGTCCCTATGGCTGTCGATACGGTGTCCGCCTCGCTCTCGCAGATAATCCCCGTTCCGTCCGAGTCTATCAGGTTTTGCAGCAGTCCTGTGCCCGTGTTGTTGCCGGGGATGATGAACATGCGGTTGGGCGGCGCCACGGGCGGCTCCTTGTCCTTGCGTGCCTTCCCCAGCGCTTCGTAGGCTCTTAGCTCCTTGCGGTAAACTTTCATGCTCTCCGCCACCTGCCGGCGTATTTCCTCGTGTATGGGCTCTATGAGTTTGCGTACCCATACCAGTACACTCTTCCCTGCGGCGGCATGCCCGTGATGAAGGTCTGCAGGCAGGGATACTGCCATTTGTCCCCGTACTTGCAGCGTACGATGTGCGACAGTGAGGCGCCCAGCACCGTCATTGCTCCCAGCAGGAGCACATCATGCTGTGCCGGGGTCTTGGCAAAGGAGAGGATGCTCTTCAGCGGTTCGGGCCAGTCGTGATCTTGCGGAAAGTAGGGTAGGGGAGAGAGGGGTTCCGTTCCCTTCATTTCCTTTTCCTCTTCCTCGTGCTTCTTTTTTCCTGTTTCTTTTTCTTCATTCTCCACCTTATTATATCGCGCGCACGTGTGTGAGAAAAAAGGACCTGCGTCTGCTGCGTCTGCGTCTGCGTTTTTGTGAGAGGGGGCGACTCTCACTCCGCACATTTCCGCCAGGTGGAACACGCTTCCCAGGTGGATGTCGCCCTTGCAGGTGTGCAGGGCGTTGCTGAACAGTTTCTCCGCCGCCGCACTGTCATGCTTGGGCGAGAGGCTGCACAGGCTCATGAAATCCGCACGGCCCGCCTCGCCGCAGTCCGTGGCGATGGCGAATGCCAGTTGGGTGTATTCCAGATAGGTGGGCGCGATGTCCGCGTGTGATGCCTGTACCGCCTCCGTCAGGCGGTGCAGTTCTTCCAAAAGATTGTTTTTGTAATGATTCATATTCCTTTTTATGTTAATTTGGTTTCGGTATAAGAATACCTCGTTTCTGAATGATTCTGAATAAGCGGCCCGTTGGCCCGTGTGCTGCTATGCCCGTTGGCCGCGCTCTGTTCCGCATGGGGATTGCACATTAGCCAGGGGCGTCTTGACTCTCATCAAGGCCCCTTCGTCATGCGACAGGAAGCAGGCCCGCACCAGGTCTTTGCCCGAGTAGTCCACTCCTTTGCCCTTGTCTTTGTCCGAGCAGTCGCCATACCTCAGGCGGGCGTATTCCATCAGCCAGTAGATGTTCTCGGCCGCATTCTGTTTCACGTCGCTTGTCCGGCCGAGATCGTAGGGCACGAAAGCCTTCACGCCGTGTCCTCCGGGGCTTACGAACACCAGTTCGGGCAGCAGGAAAGGGTCGTCGAACAACTGCCGGCGCATCCTTTCGGCCTCCTCGCGGCTGTCCAGATGATCCAGATCCAGTATGCTCAATCCCGAAGGAGCCAGCAGCCGGTCGCTCCGGCGGTAGCTGAAAGTTCCGCAGGGGGTGACGTATGGCAGGGTGCTCTGTTTCAGCCTGCGGTACTCCTTCTCGTCACCGTATGCGGCGGCTGCGGCTTCGGTCAGTTTCTTCAGCCGCGGGCTGCCGGTGACTATGTTCCATACTTCCTCCAAGGTCAGTTCCTTGTGAGGGACGAGCGTGGCAGGCGTCACGTTTTTCCCGTTAGCGTCCTTCACCGGCGAGATGGGGGAAGGAAAAAAGATAGTTTACGTTCTTGATTCATGATTCGTTTTATTAAAAAAGTATTAATTTTGCATCCGCATTTTTTTGCGTCCTCTGAATTTCTTCCCGAAGGTAGGAAGAACGGATTAAATGACGGGATGGAAGGTGTAACGGCTGCGAGAGGCCGGAAAGGTAGTATCACAAAAGACTTTTTATCGTGGGGAATACCGTTTTTATAAAGATTCCGGCATTGGCAATCAGTAGCTTATGCACGGGCCGTGTTAATGGGTTGCATCGTGGAAACGTGCCCGTAACCTCTTGTAAAGGCATCCTGCTTTTTCTTCTTTCAGTCCCATTGTGAAGTAACGTGAAAAAAAAGAGGTTTATTTAATATTTTACAACTTAAAACAAATTTAAAATGTCTAATGCAGAGTGCAGTTTCCCCAAATTGGGAGAGTTTTTAGAGTTATTGATGAATCGGTTGAAGATAACGAAGGTGCGTGTTCTCGGAGATGAGCATGTGGGGCCGGATACTTACGCCTCCCTAAAAAGGGGGTGGATTTGAAAGTGAGCTATTATATTCATTTTGCCGACCATCTGCTGAAAGCGAAGGGCGAGGAGGTGTTCCGCCGCGTAGTGCAGGAGGGAGTGGATGCCTATATCAATAACTGGAAGCGGAAAGAGGCAGCCGAGGAAAAGGCGTACGAGCTGAAGAAACAGGCCGAAAAGCTGGAGGCGCTGAGGGAGAGGATGAAGCAGCATAAGGATATCCTGTAAGGCTGTTTTTTTCGTTTTCTTTTTGCTCTGTCATTGGGGAAGTGAGAGAGTCTGAATGAAAATGACCTGTTGTCTTGCTGTAGGGGGCGGGCCTGATTTGTCCGGACCGGCGGTCACGGCCCATTTGCCCCTACAGTAATCATGTGGCAGTTGCTCTGGAACTTCCGGGCAGTTTTCCCCTCTCCTGAGGCGGCTCTTTGTTCCTTTCTTAACATAATTGTCATATTCCGCCTAAAAAGTACCCTTTTCGTTTAAATAGTCTAATATAAATGCAATTTATATGAATTAAAGTTTTATCTTTGTCTTTCCTATTGGGAATGAAATACTAACTAATTAATTTAAATCAAAGACAAAATTATGAGAAATCATCTAAAGCATTTCCTCCTGTTGGCAGTTCTGACAATCTGTTTCACTGCTACGGCTGTTGCGCAAGGAACAGTAAAAGGTAAAGTAGTAGATGCCGAGAACAATGAGCCATTGATTGGTGCCACTGTATCGGTCAGCGGTACGACACTGGGTACTGTAACGGATATGGACGGTAACTTTGTGTTGAAACTTACCTCTTCCAAGGCTACTCTTATATTCAAGTACTTGGGGTACAACGAAATTACGCATCAAGTAAAAGGAAGCAATACGATAGACTTGGGTGAGGTCAAGATGTCTCCTGATGCTATTGGTTTGGGTGAGGTCAGTGTTATTGCCTCTATTATAAAGAGTGACCGTCAGACCCCTATTCCTATTTCTAACGTGAAACTGGCCAAGATAGAGGAGAAAATAGGTAATCTGGAATTCCCCGAATTGCTGAAATCAGTTCCTTCGGTGTATGTAACCCGTGAAAGCGGTGGTTATGGTGATTCCCGTATCAATATGCGTGGTTTTGATTCGTCCAACCTGGGCGTGCTGATCAATGGTGTGCCCATCAACGGCATGGAAAACGGTAAGGTTTATTGGTCTAACTGGTCCGGTTTGTCTGATGTGAGCCAGTTTATCCAGGTACAGCGTGGTTTGGGTGCGTCAGCTTTAGGTATTTCTTCTGTGGGAGGAACCATGAATATGGTTACTAAAAGTACCGAAGCCCAGAAAGGCGGATCAGCTTATTTCGGTATCGGTAACGACGGTTTCCGCAAGTATTCGGTTTCTTTCTCTACCGGATTGATGGACAACGGATGGGCTATTACATTCATGGGGTCGCTGAATACGGGAGATGGTTACGTGAAAGGTACCAATTATGAAGGATGGACTTATTTTGGAAATATCTCGAAGGTAATCAACGATCATCATAAATTGTCATTGACAGCTTTCGGAGCTCCCCAGTGGCACAACCAGCGCTCTACCATGCACTATATCGAGGATTACAAGAACAGCCCCGACGGCGGACGTTTCAATAACGGATACGGTTACATCAACGGTGAAGCGGTAGGTAGCGGTTACGGCTATAATTATTATCATAAGCCCCAGGTTTCTTTGAATCATTACTGGACTATCGACGAGAAATCGACACTGACCACTTCTCTATACGGCTCAATGGCTACAGGCGGCGGACGCCGTGCCCGTGGCGCGATGAGCAATTGGCTGACTATTGATAACAACACCGGCCGCCCTAAAGACGGTGCGATGATGACTCCGGACGGTTTGTTCGACTACGAGCGTGCTATGGCTGCCAATGCGGCTTCTCAGAACGGGTCGCAGGTGATCTTTACCAATGCTGTCAATGACCATGACTGGTATGGCATGCTGAGTTCCTATAAGAATCATCTGACTGAGAACCTGACTCTTACGGGAGGTATTGACTTACGTTACTATAAAGGGTATCATACAGAGGAAATTGATGATTTGCTGGGTGGTGAGTTCTATCTGCAGACCTCGCCGCTGGCATTCCAAACCAAGAACCAGCTGCTGAAAGTGGGTGACAAGTTCAATTACTATAGCATTGGAGAGATATTCTGGGGCGGTGTTTTTGCACAGGCTGAATATAATACCGATAAGTGGTCGGGATTCCTGTCGGCATCATTGACCGAAGAGGCTTATAGATACGATGACCGTGGTGGTACGGATTCAAGATACTCTGCCACGGGTGCGGATAAACTGGACAGAGTGTCCAGCCTTCAGAATTTTCTGCCTTGGAGCGTGAAGGGTGGTTTTAACTATAAGTTCAATGACAACCACAATGTATTTGTCAATGCAGGATATTTTACCCGCGCGCCTTTCTTCAACTCTGTCTTTGCAAGCAATACGGCAGCTCCCGAAAAGGATGTACCCTACGAAAAGATTACTACGTTCGAATTGGGTTATGGATTTAGCACGGAACAGGTCAATATTGCATTGAATGGTTATTACACTCAATGGATGGATAAGTCCTTGCGCCGTAAGATCGGTCAGGAATATGCCAACCTTACAGGATTGGACGCAGTCACATGGGTGTGGAACTGGAAGCGACTTACCGTCCTGTCAAGTCCTTTGAATTGAAAGGTATGTTCTCTTTAGGCGATTGGAAATGGAAAGATGATATTCATTTCACTATGTATGATGAAGCGAATAATCCTATCGGAACATACGACGCTTATCTGAAAGATGTCCATGTGGGTAACTCTGCACAGCTCACTTCCGCATTGAGCGCCTCTTGGGAACCGTTCAAAGGATTTAAAATCTCGGCCGACTACAACTTCTTCGGCAAGAACTATGCAGACTTCGATCCTCAGAACCGGGTGAATGAAGCAGACGCCGGTATTGACTCCTGGAAGTTGCCGGATTATGGTACGATTGATTTGGGTATGAACTATCGTTTCAATATCACCAAAGATATCCGTGCCATCGTATACAGTAATGTATATAATTTGACTAATACGGAATATATAGCCGATGCCAAGGACGGTACGAACCATGACTGGAAAACTGCATTGGTATATTACGGCTTCGGTACTACATGGTCTGCCGGTTTTAAAGTAATCTTTTAATCTCTAAAATAGTCAATAAATATGAAGTTAAAATATAATTTAATTGCATGGTCTCTGTTGGGATTCTTTGCTGCGGCATGTGATCCCATGGACGATATTTATAATGAAATCGATGCGGAAGGTACAACGAACACCCAGACGATGGCGGAATATGTACTGACTGATGCCGATTACGAAACGATCAGCTCTGCGGCGGCGAAGGCTGCCACTTCGGATGCTGAAAAAGCATTGGCGAATGCCGTCAAGACGGATAAGGCTTTGAACGAGTTTGCATCGGCCGAGAAGTATGTTCCTTCCATCATCGCGAAGATGCTGCCTTCATGGGGGAAAGGCTCTTCGGTAGGAGTGACCTATAACTATCAGAATACTCCTTCCGATTACGTACTGGAGTATAGGACAGTGACTAATACTTCTTTGGGTGATAAGGATTATGAGGCCCTGTGGGGCGAAGGCTCTCCCGTGAAGTTCCTGGCTCCGGCACATGCTCCGGCTACCGTATTGCCCGAGTGGCTGGCCGGTCAGTATAAGGATGCGGCAAAAGGTGATCTTGTGCTGGTAGATTACAAATATGACGATGTTGATCCTGAATTTACAGGGGAGGACTTGTACTCTCAGGACTTTGAGTCGGTTACGGCCAATGAGGATATCGTGTTGGAAGGCTGGGAGCAGGTGACTCTGAAAGGCGATAGAAAATGGCAGGGAAAAAACTATAGTAGTAATGGTTACGCACAATTCTCGGCCAATGGCTTTGAGGGTGAGGTGGATACTTGGCTTGTTTCTCCGGCAGTAGCAGTGACGAGCAAAGATGCCGGACTGTCTTTCGACATAAAGTTCGGATACTATAATGCGGATTGTCTGGATGTATTGGTTTCCGATACATATGCGGGAAATGGTTCGATTGATATGGCACAGTGGACTAGCGTGAAAGACCAGTTTACTTTCCCTGAAGGACCTGCCAACGGTTACAATGATAATTTTGTGAATGTAGGGAAAGCCGGTCTGGAGGCATACAATGGCAAAAGCGTTTATGTTGCGTTCCGCTATGTAGCGAGGGGCCCAAGGCGAAAACCACGACTGTTCAGCTCGATAATGTAAGTATTTCATCGGCTGTATTGGCTCCGACGAATGAAAAGCCTTATAATGCATTGTATCAGTTTGACGGAACGGCTTGGAAGGTTAAAGAAGATAGCAGATTGGTTGTAGTGACTCCTGCCGATTATGACGCTATGGGAAGCCCGGGCAGTATGATAACTTCAGCACTTCGGATGCTCCGGAGAATTATCTGCCCCAGTTCCTGGCTCAGAAATTTCCATATGCCAGGAAGGGGATTCAAAAGCCGTCATGTACAAATATTATAATAAGGTAACGACGATGGAGGTGGACGAGTATTTGTTCAAGGAGAGTACATGGGTTCTGAATAACAATATTGAACTGAAAGAAAAAGTGAATTTTGTACATAATGGAACCGAGTGGTTGTTTGATCCGACGGTAACGAAATCATTGGCTTCCGAAGATTATTTGATTTTGGAAAATTGGGTGAAAGCGAATAAGGATGCCGGGTATATGGATGCCAAATATGGAAACTCGGAATACTGGTTCGGTGGCAGCTCTTATTATGTAAACTTCAATATCCAGTTGGCTAAACGCCGTTCGAATGACCCCGACGGGGTGGTTCCGGCAGATGATAAAGAGGCTGAGGCTTATTTGTTGTCTATGGTTCAGGAGGGTATTGAACTGATCTTGGCAACAGAGTATCCTACAGCCGGCGCGCAAGTAAGTGGGTTGATTGTTTCTATGTCATTTCTGCAAAAGTGTATAATGGGCTTGAAACATTTACTTATACTTATACTTTCAAAGGTTTAGGAAATGCTAAATTTGAACTGCAAGGTGAACCTGAAGTAACAAAATAAGGTTTTAAACTTGAAGATAAATAAAGTGGGTGTCAAAAACTCAGTTTTTGAAAATATGAACTTATAATCTGAAATTTGAGCATCCTAAAAGACTAAAGAAAGGGTCGTATCATTACTCCATACAGAGTTTGATAGACCCTTTTAAGTGTTATAGTTACTATCTGTAACTTTTCGGAGCAGTCATTCTAGTTTTTGGACACGTTTCTTTATTGTTGCTTACAGTTTATAAGTAGAGAATGTGAACTCATTTTGGGGGGTAGAAAAGTAATGATCTTAAATCTGTTGAATGATATTTCTTTGAATATTTACAGACTGTAAGTTAAAAACATAAGGAGTTGACCGGCGGAACAGCCCTTTTTCTTTTTTATTACGAAACTCTTTATACAGTTATTTCCGTCTTTGTATAAACGCTTTCCCCCTATAGAGGTGAGTGACATATTGGAACATTAACAATTTATTAGCAGATAACTTTCTTGAAATCCGCTTTTTTTTCGTTCCTTTGTATTGAACTGCTTTCAACAGAGTTAAAACAACTTTAAATATCAAACGCTTATGTGTAGTGAAGGATTGCGTGAAAGATATGTAAATCCCTATACGGACTTTGCATTCAAATTATTGTTTGGAACCGACTTGAACAAAGAAATTCTTATTGGCTTCCTGAATGCCTTGTTCGACGGCAAGCAGGTCATTGAGGATGTCACCTACTTGAACACAGAGCATCTGGGCAGCAAAGAGACTGACCGCCGGGCTGTCTTTGATGTCTATTGTGAAAATGAAAAAGGAGAAAAGATTCTGATAGAAATGCAGAGAGGGGAGCAACAGTTTTTCAAGGACCGGAGTATTTACTATGCTACCTATCCTATCAGGGAACAGGCTATTAAAGGGGAAATCTGGGACTATGAACTGAAAGCGGTGTATGTGATCGGTATTTTGAATTTTGCCTTGGATGATGTTTCGTCTTCCAGCTTCCGCCATGAAGTGAAGCTGATGGATACAACTACTCATGAAGTGTTTTTTGACAAACTGACTTTTGTGTATCTGGAAATGCCCAAATTCCATAAAACCGAGCAGGAGTTGGATACGTTGTTTGATAAATGGATGTTTGTGCTCAAGAATCTGGCCCGTTTGATGGAACGCCCCACTGCCCTTCAGGAACGTGTGTTCAACCGGCTGTTTGAGGCTGCCGAAATTGCTCAGTTCTCAAAAGAGAACCTTTATGCCTATGAGGAGAGTTTGAAAGTATATAGAGATTGGAACAATGTGATTAATACAGCTATTCAGAAAGGCATTGCAGAAGGTGAATGGATGAAAGCCAAAGCTATTGCAGGAAATTTGAAGAATGCCGGGCTTTCCATAGCTGAAATCGCAAAAGTTACCGGACTTTCGGAAGATGAGATAAACTCCCTTTGATTCCTCGGATAAGAGCATAAAAAAACTCCTCCGATATAGATCAGAGGAGCTGTTCTTTTTGAAGTAAAATTGAATTATGCTTCAGCTGGAGCTTCAGTAGCTTCAGCAGCAGGTGCTTCTTCAGCAGGAGCGTTAGCGGCTTCTGCTTCAGCCTTGGCAGCGGCTTCAGCAGCTTTCTTCTCAGCTACTTTCTTGGCAATTTCTTCATTTACTTTCTTTTCAGCTTCCAAACGAGCTTTTGCTTCAGCTTTCTTTGCTTCATCCAGTTTAGCCTTTAAAGTAGCCAGACCAGATTGTTTGTTGTTCTTCCAAGCTTCGAATTTAGCTTCAGCTTCTGCTTCTGTGAATGCGCCTTTGGCAACACCGCCCAGCAAGTGCTTTTTCATGTAAACACCTTCTTTTGACAAGATGTTACGTACTGTGTCAGTAGGCTGTGCACCGCACATTACCCAATGAAGTGCGCGTTCAAAATTCAAATCTACTGTGGCAGGATTGGTATTAGGGTTATAAGTACCAATTTTTTCAGTAAATTTACCATCACGTGGAGCTCTTACGTCTGCGATAACGATTGAATAAAACGCATAGCTTTTGCGTCCGTTTCTTTGCAATCTGATTTTAGTTGCCATTTCTAAATAATGTTTTTATAATTAATGATTTGAATTAATGCTAATAACCCGTATTAGCGGGTGCAAAGGTAAGACTTTTCTTTTGAACCGCAAAGATTTGGATGAGATAAAATATAATTTTTATAAAAAGGTGGACAGACATAGTGTTAATCGCTAGAAAAATTATATATTTGCAACAGTTACAATTTAACTAAAAATAAAAGAATTATGATTTCACAAAAATTACAAGACGCAATTAATGCTCAGATTGTAGCCGAAATGTGGTCGGCCAATCTTTATCTTTCCATGTCTTATTTTTTCGCTGCGAAAGGCTATGAAGGTTTTGCTTCATGGATGAAAGCGCAGGCTCATGAGGAGAATGATCACGCTGATATGTTGGCGCAATATGTGATGAAACGTGGCGGACAAGCAAGGTGGGGGCTGTGGATGCTGTTCCTCAGGAATGGGCCTCTCCGCTGGATGTGTTCGAGCATGTATACAAGCATGAATGCCATGTTTCCGAATTGATTGACAAACTGGTAGATGTTGCTTCTGCTGAAAAGGACAAGGCTTCTCAGGATTTCTTGTGGGGATTTGTACGCGAGCAGGTGGAAGAGGAAGCTACCGTTCAAGGTATTTTGGACAAGATCAAGCTGGGTGGTGATGTGGCTTTGTATCACTTGGATATTCAGCTTGGCGCAAGAAAATAAGCGATAAGAGAAACGAATGCCTGTTTTTTGTCTTTTGCAGATAAAGATGCAGGTGTTTATTGGAAATAGAAAGTGGGTGTGTCCCAATTCAGTTTTTGGAAATATGAACTTATAATCTGAAAATTGAGCATCCTAAAAGACTAAAGAAAGGGTCGTATCATTACTCCATACAGAGCTTGATACGACCCTTTTAAGTGTTATAATTACTATCTGTAACTTTTAGGAGCAGTCATTTTTGTTTTGACACGCCTCCTTGCTTTTTTACAGTATTTCTCTCAGCCATTTTTCTAATTCTCCCGTCCATTGGCGCTTATAGGTAAAGCTGTCGCGGAAGCCCCAGCCGTGGCCGCCGATAGGATAGGTGTGGAGGGAAGCAGGGACTTTATTCTTTACCAGCGCCAGGTAATAGCTCACGCTGTTGCTGACGGGTACAGCTCCGTCATCGCTGCTATGCATGATGAAGGCGGGAGGAGTGTCGCCTGTTACTTGCAGTTCATTGGAGTAAAGTCTCACTAGCTCTTCTGACGGGCTTTTTCCTAAAAGATTGTCACGTGAGCCCTTATGGCAGTTGGACAGATCCATGCTTATGACGGGATAAAACAGGATCTGAAAATCCGGACGCGTTCCGGCTGTATAGTGGGTGGCTGCCGTACTGGCCAGATGTCCGCCTGCAGAGGCCCCCATGATACCCACTTTTTGAATATGCCATTCGTTGGCGTGTTCTCTCATCAGCCGGATAGCCTGATGGGCGTCGCTCAACGGTACATCATGGTGTCCGTTTGGCATACGGTATTTCAATACGGCGTATGTGATGCCTTGTGCGTTGAACCAGTCTGCCATATCGTGCCCTTCGTGATTCATTGCCAGGCGTATGTATCCCCCTCCGGACAAGCCACGACGGCCAGTCCGTTCGGTTTGGCTGCCGGATAAACGGTAAGGGTAGGCTCGCTGACATTGGAAATCCGGTTGTTCTCTAATTTCTGCTCGGGGGTGGTGATGCCGTTGGAGTTGGGGACGCCATCGGGCCATAATTCCAACTCTACAGGTTTCTGGGCAGACAATGCGGTAGAGATTGCAAGTAAACTCATTAGTAAGATTCGTTTCATATAGCTTTTATTTTCACGGTATTTGAAAAAGGGTTATTTTTTCTTGATATGCATACTGGCTTTAACCAGCCATATGATCAGGAGGATATAGGCGACTATTGACAGTACTTCGCTCAACGGGTTGCTCAGCCATTCTTCATTGACCAGATTGATACCGCCAAAGCGCATGGCGGCACTGACAACCCCCATCAATGCGCCTCCGGCTATGAATCCGGATGCCAGCAAAGTTCCCTTCTCGCCACGTTCGGCGTTCACCGCCTCGTCTTTGCTGCGGGTAGTGACATACCAGTCACCGCTCCGCCTACCAGCAACGGCAGGTTCAATTCCAGTGGAATGAACATACCCAGCGCAAAAGCCAGTGCGGGTACTTTGAAGTAGGTCAGCACCAATGCCAGTACGGCGCCTATTCCGTAAAGCAGCAGGGAGCGCCTACACCGTTCATCAACGGGTCTATTACGGCTGCCATCGCGTTGGCCTGCGGAGCTGCCAATGCGCCGGTGGAGAAGCCGTAGGTCTTGTTCAGGATCATGATGACGCCGCCCACAGTTGCTGCCGATACCAGTGTGCCGAGGAATTTCCATGTTTCCTGTTTGGCAGGAGTACTGCCCAGCCAGTAACCTATTTTCAAGTCTGTGATGAACCCGCCTGCCATAGAGAGTGCCGTACAAACCACACCACCCATAACCAGTGCGGCAACCATGCCGGTAGCGCCTTTTAGTCCAACGGCAACCATTACTACCGAGGCAAGTATCAGTGTCATCAGTGTCATTCCCGATACTGGGTTAGTGCCGACTATGGCGATAGCGTTGGCGGCTACGGTGGTGAACAGGAATGCAATGCCGGCTACGAGCAGGATGGCTACAATGCTGTGTAATACATTTCCATGCATCACATCAAAAAAGAAGAACAGTAAGATCAGCAGGATGGTGAAGATGGAACCGAAGGCGATCACTTTCATGGAAAGGTCTTTTTGCGTGCGGATGACGTTTGCTTCCACCTTCTTGCCGCCCATCTCTTTGGCGGCCAGTCCCACAGCACTCTTTATAATGCCCCATGAGCGCACGATACCGATCACACCGGCCATGGCGATACCACCGATACCGATACTTTTGGCATATTCCTTGAATATAAGTTCGGGTGACATTTCGCTAATGGTTTGTGTCAAAGCCGGATTCCATGCATTCAGCACTTGATCGCCGAACAACAGGGCCATACCCGGAACAATAACTAGCCATACCACTAATGAACCGGCACAAATGATAGCCGCGTATTTCAAGCCGACAATATAGCCTAAGCCTAATACTGCCGCACCGGTGTTTATTTTCATCACCAGTTTGGCTTTTTCGGCAACCATCTCACCCCAGCCGCATACGCGGGTGGTGAAGTTTTCATTCCACCAGCCGAATGTGGCTACAATGAAATCATACAGACCTCCTATTAGCCTGCAAAAAGCAATGGCTTTGCCTGGCTTCCGCCTTTCTCGCCGGAAACAAGCACTTGCGTACTGGCAGTGGCTTCGGGGAAGGGATATTCGCCATGTTTGTCGCTGACGAAATATTTACGGAAGGGGATGAGGAACAGGATTCCCAGAATACCTCCCAGCAGTGAGCTGACAAACATCTGAAAGAAGTTGACTGTCATTTCGGGGTATTTGTCCTGCAATATATAAAGGGCGGGCAATGTGAAGATGGCTCCTGCCACTATGACTCCCGAACAGGCACCGATGGATTGGATGATGACATTCTCACCTAACGCGTTTTTACGCTTGGCGGCTCCCGATACACCTACGGCGATGATGGCGATAGGGATGGCGGCTTCAAAAACCTGTCCCACTTTTAATCCCAGGTAAGCTGCGGCCGCCGAGAATAATACCGCCATGGCGATACCCCATAGCACAGACCATAGGTTTACTTCGGGATATTTTTTGTTTGGTGACATGATGGGGTGATATTGTTCCCCCGGTTTCAGAGGTCGGAACGCGCTATCGGGCAATCCAACCGATTTTTCTTCTTCTTGTTTCATGTTTCTCTATGTTATTATTTTTGAAATTTATCATAATAAATGCCCAAAAATAGTGAAAAAATAGAGAAACATCCTCATGATTTGATTAGAATATCTGAAATTTCAATCCAAATGATAGTCTCAGATAGTCATCGGGTTTCAAATAACTGTTGTTGAACGCACTGACAACGTATAAATCGCATGTGCTGATTTCGTAGAATGCGGTGATACTTTTAGAGAACTTCCGGTACTTTTCGGGCACGTCGAAACGGACGCGTTGTCCCAGAAAGATATGGGTGCGGATACGGGTGGAAAATCCGTAGTATCCACGGGGATAGCGCTCGGGTTCGCTTGTCCAGAATCATCGCTGAATACGGTGTTGAAATAGATTCCGGTAGTCAGCGGTTCCAGCGAGAAGTCTTTGCCCAGCCAGATACTCCACGGGATATAATTTTGTTTCAAGGTCATGGTCATCTTGAAATGTTTGGATGAGTAGCGGGGGATGAAGCCCAAAAGAAGATCGGTTTCCCATTGGCCTCTTTTTCCATAATCCCAGCCTATGCCCCAGGATAACAGGCCCATTCCACCGGCGTACTGTAATTTGGTGTGGGTGGGGATCAAAGCTTCCCACGCACGCCTGTAACGGTGTACGCGCTTGTCGTATTTATGGTGCCGGTTTGGCATTTGGGTTACAATATCTTCCTCTTGGTTTTGAACGGAAGGAGAGGGGACAAGTATGCTGTCTTTGGATAAGATGGAGTAAAGTGTATTATTTTCTTGGGCTTGTGCCGTAAAAGGCAATAGTGGCCACAATAGGTTCAGAAATATCTTTTTAAAATTCAACTGTTTCATAATCGTAGGTTCCATCTTCTTTAATGGTGAATAATAAGTAGATGCGTTTATCTATGCAGGGGCATTGGAAATACAGAACTCCGTCGTTGAATAGATCATCTACTGCGAATTTGTGTTCATGGCCGTAAAGACAGAACTGGACTTTGGGGAACTGGTTGACGTATAGTTGGAAGATTTTTGCTACATTGTTGTTGAATACAAATTCAAAAGGTTTTACGTGCATTGCGAATACCGTTTTTTCTATTTCAGGCGACAGGTTGTTCAGTTCATTTTCTATAAAGTTGAAATCGGGAACCGGTTCCGAATAATCATATTCCATCGCATTGGTATTGAGGCAGATAAAGCGTACATTTCCGGCTGTGAAGGCGAAGTTGGGATCTCCATAAATGGCCCTGTATGCGTCTTCACCTGTACCCAGACAGTCGTGATTGCCTAAAAGGCATACGTAGGCATCTGGAATTTGTTAAATATGTCCCGCATCCATATGAATTCTTTTGTGACACCGAAGTCGGACTGGTCTCCTCCGTGAATGACAAAGTCTATGTCACCACGGGCATTGAGGGCTTTTACAACATCCTCGGTAGAGTTGTACCATCGTTGGGTATCACTGATCATGGCAAAGCGGATTGTTTTTTTGCCTTGCATTTTGTTTTCTATCAACTGGATGTTTTTGTTGTTCAGTTCTCTTTCTCCTGTAATATGTACATCGTATGGATGGGTTTCCAGCATGTCACAGCCACTGAAACAGAGGGCCAGTAGGACAAAGAATAATAGCTTGTTTGTCATTGTTCTCTTAAATTTGCTGCAAAGTACGTTATTTTAATCAGAATAAGAGTGGCTTATTATTGGGGAAAAATGTTCTTTTTTTCTTATTTTTTTGTTTTTACTTGCATACAGGCAGGTGGGGCAGTGTTTTCCGGATATAAAAAGAGGATGTATCAAACTCGAATCTTCTTTTGTTTTGATACATCCTCTCTCTTATGATGTGAGAATTCTATTCGGCAGCTGTGCCTTTCGGGGTCATGTCACCTTCTATATAAAGACGTGTCATCTCATTTTTCCCGTTTGTGCGGATAGTGATTGATTTCTTGAAATGTCCCGGAAATTTGCCGGCTCCATTATAAGTCACTGTTATCTGTCCGCTTTCACCCGGTTTGATGGGCTCTTTAGGATATTGGGGAACAGTACATCCGCAAGATGCGATCGCTTGATGGATGACTAGGGGACCATCTCCCGAATTTTTGAATTTGAAAACACAGGTAACTTTCGGGCTTGACTCGGGAAATGAACCGAAATTATGTGTTGTTTTCTCAAAGGTTATTTCTGCTTCTCCTTGAGATTGCCATACGGCTGCGTATGTGGTTAACCCTATAATCAACAATAATGTTGAAAGCAAAATTTTCTTCATTAGTTCCACTGTTTAAAAATTATCGGGGCTAAATTACTGTTTTTTTTATAAAAGGTCTTTAACTGTTAGTGAAATAAATGGTAAATTAACACCTTTAAAAATAAGGGACAAAGATTATCAACCCTATGATGGCGGCAAATATGGCGCAAATCAGTACGCTCCTGCTGCTATGTCCTTTACGTCTCCGGCCACAGATGGTAGTCCGGGGATACCAGGTTTACCAGGCGTTCTATGGCTGTGTTGAATGCTTCGGCAGCCAGTACCATTGCAAAGCACAGGAGGATGACAAGCCATTCGGTGCGTGTTATTTCCAACCGGATGCCTGCAATGGTTACGGCGATGATGGCTGTGCAATGTATCCAGGCATTGTGTTCCTTACTTAAAAAACTACATACGCTTTCCAGGCGTATGTAAAGCTTTTTAGTCGTTTATGCAGTTCATTCATTTTTTTTAAGCTTGGGATGGGTTTATCCTCTGTTTACCTGTTTTACTCCTTTTACTGTCTTTATCTTTTTTACTAATGATTCCAGCTTTGAAGTGTCATCTACCATTACGGTCATCATGCCGCTGAACAGCCCGTCGTGCGAGTCGATGCTGATGGAACGGAGCAGGATATCGTTTTCCTTATTGATAATGGAGGTGATATTTGTCACAATTCCTATATCATCATGACCGACGATGCGCAGCGTGATGGGGTATTGTTTGCCGTGGCTTTTTCCAGCCCAACGCGCCTTTACGATACGGTAGGCAAAACGTGATTGCAATTCTCGTGCGTTAGGGCAGTCGGTACGGTGTATTTTGATTCCTCCGCTGATGGTTACAAACCCGAATACATCATCGCCATAGATAGGGTTACAGCATTTGGCTAATTTGAAGTCCAGTCCTTTCAAATTCTGATCAATGACCAGCACATCCTCTTTGAAGGTCTTGTCATCCTGTGCTGTCTGCATGCTGAAATTCTCGGCGCTGCGATAGACAATATCTTCCCGGTTTTCCGTTTCCTTTTTCTTCAGTTCCAGGTATTTTTCGATGATGTCGTTCGCATCTCTTGTTTCGTTGGCTATGTCCTGGTAGAACTCGGTTACGGTTTTGTATCCCAGCTTTTTTATCAGGCGCATCATCACTGCTTCGTCGTATTCCAGCTTGCGGTTCTTGAATTTACGTTCTATGGTCTCTTTGGCGAACTCTGTCTGGCGGGCTTCTATCTCTTTGATGGCCTGGCGTATTTTGGTTCTTGCCTTCGAAGTGGTGACGATGTTCAGCCAGTCGCGTTTGGGTGTCTGGGTGTTTGAAGTCATGACTTCTACTTGGTCGCCGCTGTTCAGCGTTTGCTTTAATTGTGCGTTCTTTCCGTTCACCTTTGCTCCGATACACTTGGAACCCAGTTTGCTATGGATGGCGAAGGCAAAGTCCAGTACGGTCGCTCCTTTCGGCATCTTGTACAAGTCACCTTTGGGGGTGAATACGAATACTTCGTCTTCGTATAATTCCAGTTTGAACTGGTCCATCACTTCCAGGTCACTGTCGGCGTTCTCCAGTGTTTCCCGGATGGAGGTCAGCCATTCATCTAAACCGCTTTCTCCTTTTACGCCTTTGTAACGCCAGTGGGCTGCCAGACCACGTTCTGCTATCTCGTCCATGCGTTCGGTGCGTATCTGTACTTCCACCCATTTGCCTTCAGGCCCCATTACAGTGGTGTGTAAGGATTCGTATCCGTTACTTTTGGGTACGGAGAGCCAGTCGCGCAGACGTTTGGGATTGGGCATATACATATCGGTCACAATGGAATATACCTGCCAGCATTCTTGTTTTTCCTTGTCGACGGGAGAGTCCAGAATGATTCGGATGGCAAACAAGTCATATACTCCTTCGAAGGGACATTTCTGTTTCTTCATTTTCTGATAGATGGAATGGATGGACTTGGTACGCCCTTTCATGTGGAACTTTAATCCTGCTTCTTCCAGCTTGTGCTGTATCGGTTCGATAAAGGCGGCTATGTATTTGTCACGGGAGGCTTTCGTTTCGTTCAGTTTGTCTTTTATATGATAATATACGTCGTGTTCGGTATATTTCAAGGAAAGGTCTTCCAGTTCCGATTTCAGTTTGTATAGCCCCAGCTTATGTGCCAGCGGTGCGTACAGATAGGCAGCTTCGTTGGCTACTTGGGTGCGTGCTTCTATATTGGGAGTCTCCTTTATCTGTCTCATCAGGTTCACGCGGTCTGCAATGATGATCAGAATAACACGCATGTCTTCGGCAAAAGAGAGTAGCAGGTTGCGGAAATTTTCCGATTCTATGGTAGGGCTTTTGGAGTATAGCTCATTGATTTTCACAAGACCGCGTATGATCCCTGCTACATCCTCTCCATATTCCTGTTGTACAGATGCTAAGGTGCATAAATGGTTCTTTACCGATTCGTGCAGCATGATCCCCAGGATGGAAGCCCGTTTCATCCCAATTTCTTCGGCCACGATGACGGCGGTCTGCATATCTTTGATGATAGGATTCATCCCGAAACAATTTCGTGGCAGGTTACCTTCGGCAACTGCTTTTATGAGGTGTATTTTTAACTTATGGCAATCACCCTTCTGCAAGGTGTCGCCGGATAATTGCAGCAATCGTTTATAGAGGGCGAACAGTTGCTCACGCTCTTTGGCTGTGAAAAATGCTTTTTCTTCCATAACACGTGAAATCTTTTCGAGGGTAAAGGTAGTTTTTTTCTTTATTTATTAGGTAGTGTTCTCGCATTTTTTGTATTTTGGGCAATTAATAGTGAAAGAATAAGGTAACAATTTATTTAAACCATATAAAATCATGTACTTATGTTAACACCTGAAGACAAAGACTTATTAGTGAAAAAAGGAATTTCCGAGCAGCAGATTGCAGAACAACTGGCTTGCTTTGAAAGGGTTTCCCATTTTTGAAGCTGGATGCGGCCGCTTCTGTTGAAAAGGGAATCATGGCTCCCGCCGAAAATGAAATGAAAAATTATTTGGAAGCATGGGATACATATAAGGAAGGTGAGAAAACCATCGTGAAGTTTGTACCCGCCTCTGGTGCTGCCAGCCGCATGTTCAAGAATTTGTTCGAATTCCTGGGGCTGATTACAATACTCCGAAGACAGATTTCGAAAAGAAATTTTTCGACCATATTCATAGCTTCGCATTCTACAATGACTTGAATGCGGCTTGTATGGATAATACAGGAAAGAATATTGATGCTTTGATGGCCGGGAAGGATTATAAACCTATAGTAGCCAATCTGCTGGAAGCTGCCGGCTTGAACTATGGGGCATTACCGAAGGGGTTGTTGAAATTCCATCGGTATGCGGATGGTGTGCGTACGCCGCTGGAAGAACATTTGGTGGAAGGCGCGTTGTATGCGGCAGGCAGAACCGGAAAAGTGAATGTGCATTTCACCGTTTCTACGGAACATTGTGAATTGTTCACAAAGCTGGTGGAAGAGAAGGTTGCCGTTTATGCAAAGAAGTATGGAGTAGAATATGATGTGTCATTTTCTGAACAGAAACCGAGTACGGATACGGTTGCTGCCGATATGGAGAACAAACCTTTCCGCGATAAAGGCAAACTGTTGTTCCGTCCGGGAGGGCATGGCGCGCTGATTGAGAATCTGAATGACCTGGATGCCGATGTTATCTTTATCAAGAATATAGATAATGTGGTGCCCGATCGCTTGAAAGAGGATACTGTTACGTATAAAAAGCTGATTGCGGGGGTACTGGTTACTCTGCAGAAGCAGGTATTTGAATATTTGGAATTGCTGGATGGCGGTAAATATACACATGCGCAGCTGGAAGAGATCATTCGTTTCTTACAGCAGACTTTATGTTGCCGCAAACCGGATATCAAGGATCTGGAAGATGCCGATTTGGTTATTTATCTGCGTAAGAAGTTAAACCGTCCGATGCGTGTATGCGGTATGGTGAAGAATGTGGGTGAACCGGGAGGCGGCCCGTTCCTGGCTTATAATGCGGATGGTACTGTTTCACTGCAAATTTTGGAAAGTTCTCAGATTGACATGAATGATCCGGCCAAGAAAGAGATGTTCGAGAAAGGTACTCACTTTAATCCGGTGGATTTGGTGTGTGCGGTACGAGATTATAAAGGAAACAAATTCGACTTGGTGAAGTATGTGGATAAGGCTACAGGTTTTATCTCTTATAAATCAAAGAACGGTAGAGAACTGAAAGCATTGGAACTTCCGGGCTTGTGGAATGGTGCGATGAGTGACTGGAACACTGTTTTCGTTGAAGTGCCGTTGAGTACCTTTAATCCGGTGAAGACTGTGAATGATTTGTTGCGTGAACAGCATCAATAACCCCTTTTTATTGTAGATTACATGGATTTATACAGATCGGAAGATTTGTGTAAATCCGTGTAGTTTTTTTGTGAAATTAATTTATATACCCTTGATTACTAACCTATAATTAAAAAGAATGAACCTGCTGACCTTTATTGTTCCACTGGCTGTGGCGGCAACTTTTATGATGCCGGCCGATGCCGCAAATCACAAAGAATTACCGGCATTGGGAAATACTCATATTCAAGTATTCGACAAGACCCCTGTTTGTTTTCGTCCCGACTCTTTTCCTAATTATACTCCTGCCAATGCTGACGGAGTGATCCGTCTGGTAAACGGGCGTATTATTTTAAAGAAAATAACCTTGCCCGATTACAAAAGAGATGTGGATGTTACCCTGAAAGTAACTGTAGCTTCCAATGGTGACCGTTGGGATAAATCTGGCTCTTGTTTTGTGCTTCCCAAAGAATCGGTGATCAATCTGATGAATATAGCCGAAGGCAAGAGGCGTTTCCTGCGGTAGACAGTGCCAAATATGAAAAAATGATTGGTATTGTTCCGGGTAAGGATTATGTGCCTACCTTGAACTGATGCGTTTTATGACCCCGTTCGGTGTGGGGTATTATAGTTCGGATAATGATTCTTTGAGCAGCAAGAGACGTCCTGTATATATCCCGAAATGGGAAAAGAGTGTGACTTGGGTGCAGGATATTACCGATCTTTATCCGGCATTGGAGAGAGAGGCATACGTGGGAATTTATATTGATACATGGACTGCCGAGGGGTATGTGGCCAGCATGGAATTGGACGTGAAGGAGAGTAAGATCACTTGCGACGTGATGCCGGAGCGCCGTGTGAAGCCTTTGATGAATACGGTGTATTATATCGGACAGACTTATCCGGATATTTTCTCACGCAAAGATGTGGTGATGGATTTTGATATGTCGAAAGCTGCCAAGAATGTTCGTTTGAAGTATATTGTTACAGGTCACGGGGGGCATAGTGGCGGAGATGAGTTTGTGGAGAAACGAAACATTGTGTCTGTTGATGGCAAGGAGGTGTTGAATTTCATTCCTTGGCGTGACGACTGTGCTTCTTTCCGCCGTTTTAACCCAGCTACGGGAGTATGGCTGATACCACGAGTTGCCGCATATATAGGTGATAAGGGTTATACGACAAAAGAGATTGAAGAACCTTTGGCTTCTTCAGATTTATCCCGTTCCAATTGGTGTCCGGGTAGCGATGTGATGCCTGAGGAGGCTGTTATTGGTGACTTGCCGGCCGGTAAACATTCTTTTAAGGTAAGTATCCCTGAGGCACAACAGGTGGATGGCAATAAATTGAATCATTGGCTGGTTTCAGCTTATTTGGTTTGGGAGGAATAACTTTTCCCAATTATTAATAGCTGCTGGAGCAGTTTGAATCTTTCCGAATATGAATGGTGAATTTCTTTCGGAAGGATTCAAATCCTCTTTGCGGTAAATAATGAACATTATTTGTTTTTTCTTTTCATGCTGCGGATGATTTCTTTGTCCTCCGTGCTTACCCGATAAGATTCTATGATTTTTTGTAGCGCTTTATTGTAGGTAAAGTCATCTAAATGATTTTCCTTCAGATAGTTCACCGTCTTTTGAGGAAATTTGACATAACATACGGATAAAGCCCATGCTACAGCCATCTTCACATAATATCCATCGTGACTGATCCGGTCCATCCATTGCAATACGTTGTTTATATACTCTTCGTCAATATAATGAGCCATTGCCATTACTACTCCGAAACGTATCTCATATTCTTTGTCGGATTTCATCCAGTTTTCCAAAAATAGCCAGACCCTTTTCTTGTTCTTGTCAACAAACCGTTGTTTGCCGTAAAAGTCAAAAGTGTCACAAACAGACCAACTGTTGATGATGGTAACAAACCGGGCAACCAGTGAAAGATATGCTTCTATGTCTTTCATTCTCAGATTGCTTATTACCATACCTTGCAACATACGTTCTTCCATATAATAAGTATCCGCAGTCTGTAGATAACTCTCCCACTCATCTTTGGCAATTTGTGCTCCTAACCGCCTTAGGGCAGGGATGCGGATACCCAATACATTTTCTATTCCCGGATGCAGCGATTCGGTGAACTTTTTATTTCCATTTTCTGCCAGTTGCAGCAAATTTTCTTTTATGGTCAATCCGTTGATACGATATTCGTCCATTTTGTTTTTGTAAGATAGGGTTAGATTTTCAGTCCCATGATATAATCGTTCATATAATATCCGTTGCCTATATGGAAATCTCCTTCTGCAACTTTTTCCATTCCTAAATGTTGGTAGAATTGTAAAGCCTTATTGTTACGGTTTACATTCAAGTGCATTTCGCAAGGTCCGGGATGGATTTCTTTAATTGCTTTGACGGCCTGCTCAAATAGTGCTTTGCCCAACCGGCAACCTTGAAAACGAGGAAGTACATAGATTTTCTGCAGATGAAATAAATGTTCTCCTTCGGGCTGTATGGAAACATATCCGGCAGCTTCTCCATCTTTGTAAGCTATGTAATAGATGTGCCCTTCTTCTTCTATTTGTTTACGCAGATTTTTCGGAGAGTACATCCAGTCCATCATGTAATCCAATTGTTCTTTTGAAAGAATTTCCTGGTAGGTGGCCGGAAATACAATCTGAGCCATCTCGTTAATCAACTGAATATCATTGGTTGTCGCTTTTTGTATGGTAAACATGATCTTTATATCTTTTTAGGGTTATAACGAGAGACAAAGATAAACTTTTTACAACAAAAAAAAAGGGGACTTCCTTTCTTTTACTTGTTTAAATATTAATTTATGCAAAATAATAGAACTATGCAATACAAGGTACTGATATAATACATATATTTGTGCCAAACAAAGTATTATAAATTATGAATGTAGACAATGTACGATCTCAGATGCGCAAAGGAATGCTGGAATACTGCATTTTATTGTTGTTGCACAAAGAGCCGTCATATGCTTCGGATATCATTCAAAGATTGAAAGAAGCCCGGCTCATTGTAGTAGAAGGGACGCTTTATCCGCTGCTTACCCGGCTGAAAAACGATGACCTGCTCTCATACGAATGGGTAGAGTCTACTCAGGGACCACCTCGTAAATATTATAATCTCACTCCTCAGGGTGAAATATTCCTTAGCGGATTGGAGACTGCTTGGGAGGAGTTGACGAATACAGTGAATCATTTAAAAAACAATTAAAAACAGGATACAATGAAAAAGACTTTAACCATAAATTTAGGAGGTACCGTTTATCATATAGACGAAGACGCTTACCACTTGTTGGATAATTATTTAGCTAATTTACGCATTCACTTTCGTCGTGAGGAAGGTGCGGAGGAGATTGTACATGATATGGAATTACGCATATCTGAACTGTTTGCTGACCGTTTGAATGAGGGCAAACAGGTTATTACCATTGAGGATGTGGAAGAAATCATAGCCCGGATGGGTAAACCTGAAGAACTCTCTGGTGAAGGGAATGGAGAAACATCCGGTTCGGAAAAGACAAAAGGGACCACTATACGCCGTCTGTTTCGTGATCCGGACAATAAAGTGCTGGGTGGTGTGGCTTCCGGATTGGCCGCTTATATGGGATGGGATGTTACTTGGGTACGTATCATTCTATTGGTTCTTGCTTCTTTGTTCATGGGGTGATATTGGCTTATATCATAGCGTGGATTATTATTCCTATGGCGCATACCGCCCCCGAGAAACTCGCCATGAAGGGGGCTGCTATTAATGTGGAGAATATAGGCAAGACTGTAACAGACGGATTTGAAAAAGTGAATGATTATGTACGCTCAGATCGTCCTAGAAGTATCTTGCAAAAGATAGGGGAGGGGATTGTGTCTGTGGCGGGGTTCCTTATCAAATTCCTGCTTGTTTTCATTGCTATTTGCTGTGCGCCTGTATTGTTTGTATTATTGATTGTCTTTTTTGCATTGCTGATGGCGGCTACGGGGCTGATTGCTGCATTGCCGGCAGTGCTTTATGAGGTGCTGCCTGCAGTTAATTGGGCTACGGTGGGTAGCTCTCCGGGGTTGACTGTCGCTATGTCCGTTGCAGGTATTCTGGTTATCGGTATTCCTATTATAGGACTGATACACATGCTGATGCGTCATTTTGGAGGTTGGCAACCCATGTCCATTGTAACCAAAATTATATTTATCGTATTGTGGCTCATCGCTTTGGGAGTGGGTGTTTTCTTTGTACTGAATGATCCAAATATTGCTTCAATGATATCGTATAGTTTATAAAATACACTATCTTTGCAGATGGAAAGTTGGGAATCAAGAGGTGTCTTGTTCTCAACTCTCCGTTTTTTGTAAGGAATATCAAACATATGTAAATACTATGACTAAGAAGATTTTATTGCTGGGTTCCGGCGAATTAGGTAAAGAATTCGTCATTGCGGCAAAACGTAAAGGGCAGTATGTTATTGCTTGCGACTCTTACGCAGGTGCTCCGGCCATGCAGGTGGCTGATGAATTTGAAGTGTTCAGTATGCTTGACGGTGATGCATTGGATGCTGTGGTAGCCAAACACAAGCCGGATATAATTGTGCCTGAAATTGAAGCTATCCGTACCGAACGTCTGTATCATTTGGAACAGGAAGGTATCCAAGTAGTGCCGAGTGCCCGTGCTGTGAATTTCACGATGAACCGTAAGGCTATTCGTGATTTGGCAGCTAAGGAATTAGGATTAAAGACAGCCAAATATTTCTATGCCAAGTCTTTGGAAGAATTGAGGGAGGCCGCAAGAGAGATTGGTTTTCCTTGTGTGGTGAAGCCTTTGATGTCTTCATCCGGCAAAGGCCAGTCTTTGGTCAAGAGCGCAGATGAGTTGGAACAGGCATGGCATTATGGGTGTGAAGGCAGTCGTGGAGATATTAAAGAATTGATCATTGAGGAGTTTATTCAGTTCGATAGTGAGATAACTTTGCTCACCGTCACTCAGAAAAACGGTCCTACTTTGTTCTGTCCGCCTATCGGACATGTACAGAAAGGAGGAGATTATAGAGAAAGTTTCCAACCGGCACATATTGATCCCGAACATTTGAAGGAAGCGCAACGTATGGCTGATAAGGTAACGGCAGCTCTGACTGGTGCGGGAATCTGGGGAGTTGAATTTTTCTTGAGTCATGAAAACGGAGTTTATTTCTCCGAGCTTTCTCCCCGTCCGCATGATACCGGAATGGTGACTTTGGCAGGTACTCAGAATTTAAATGAGTTTGAGTTGCATCTGCGGGCGGTGTTAGGACTTCCTATTCCTGAAATTACACAAGAACGCATAGGGGCCAGTGCAGTGATTCTTTCTCCTATTGCCAGCAAGGAAGCTCCCCGTTATCGTGGTGAGGAAGAAGTTTGTAAGGAGACAAATACTTATCTCCGTATTTTTGGTAAACCTTATACAAAATTGAATCGCCGTATGGGGGTTGTGGTTTGTTATGCTCCTAATGGCAGTGACTTGGACGCTCTGCGTGACAAATGCAAGGCTGTTGCTGCAAAGGTAGAGGTGTATTAATATCTTGTATTGATGGATATAAAATAAAGGTCCGGGCTTCCCAAGTCCGGACTTTTTGTTGTTCCGAAGGTATGCTTCCCTGGAACAAGGTTTTATAGTCTCTCTTTTGTGACTAACATTACAGAGAAATAATAATAGAGAGAACTCCACATCAATGGTTACGGTATAATAAGATAAATTCTTTTTGGCAAAATTGCAACATTTAATAATCTCAGACAATACCTACAAATAATGATTTTGATAGATACCTTTTCTACTTTCGTTTATTATAGCTATAAATAGGGATGTCTGACTGTCCAGAATACCTATATCATGCGATTGCACAGACAGATGGCAAACCTTATCTTTGCATTGTAAATAAGTCATATAAAAATTACGTAAACCACAAGTTAGTTATTAGTTAGTAGTCTCCCTGCGAAGTGATTCGCGGGGAGTGCTTCTTTTATGGGGTAATTTCCTTTTTTTATAGTGTTTCAGGTTCTTTGTCCAAGTTGGTTTCTATTTGTTTCGGAAAGGATAGCTTTTCATTGATGGATGAGGGCTATCCGTTTGCGTAGCTATGCATTCCTCCTAACAGAAAATTCACTCCGAAGTAAGTAATCAGTACTGTTATAAAAGCAGTTATACAGAAAACATGAAAAAACATGGTGCGATGAAACCATGGCAGTGATCTCGGATGCAGTGCCAAGGCATATACCAGCATGGTGATTAAGGCCCATACTTCTTTAGGATCCCATCCCCAATAGCGTCCCCATGATACGTTTGCCCATACAGCACCAATGAAAATACCGATAGCGAGTAAGAAAATTGCCGGATAAAGAATTATTTGGCTTATTATCTGCAATCGTTCTATTTGTTCTTTGCATTCTTTCTGTGATTGGTGGAGTATGACCGCTGTTACACCATTCAGCATGATAAATGCCAGCAGCGAATAAGCGATCATGATAACTACTACGTGGATACTCAATAATGGAGATTGCAGAACCGGCATCAGTTGTGTGATTTGTGGGTTTGATTCTCCCAGCATGGATACCATCAGCGTAAGTCCGCAAAGCAGGAAACCGAAAGGGAGCAACATTGCGAATTTACGTTGTAGCAGAAAAGTGAGCAATAGCGTACACCATGCCATGAACTGCATGGTTTCGAAGCCGTTGGACAATGGCAGATGATGCTCACATAACCACGCAGGCAGATAGCAGCCGACAAATAGGTAAAAACAATCCATAGCAAAATATTCAATATTATGATTGCCTTCCGGCTTGTTCTCTTTTGCGATGCCATGCAATGGCAATAATAGATAAAACATATCAGGCCGATGCAAATACATGCCATGGCGACAGATTTGCTATAATCAAATTGATTATATATTTTCTCAGCCTTGAATTTATTATCTGCAGGAAGCAGTCCGTCACACTCTTTCTGCTGGTATTTCTTGATTTTTTCTAATAACAGGCAGGCATCATTGTACTTTTTCATCACAATCATTTCGTTTACATAACTCATAGATTTACGAATGAATACCCATTTGTCATTATCCATATCTTGAGGTAATTGGTCGCTTTGCGAATACCATTCCAATGTCTTTCCGGCTATATTGCGACAAGGGAATATTTTCATCATGGCACCGGTACATACTAAATTGATGATATTGAATTTCTCATCAGCTTCTTCTATGCCTCGTTTGTCAGTCACCTGTTCTCCTGAACGGATATGGTTCATCATTTTTTCCAGCTTGTATTCATTAATGGTACTGATATAGTCTTTCAGCCTGGCGTAATTCCCTTCTATTTCCAGTAATTTACGGGCTTCATTACTCTTGATTCGTATAATTGGTTCATTTTTCCAACTGTCATAATAAAACAGCCATCCGGTAAGTACTTCTTCTGGTGTCAGTCCTTTATATGAGGAACTACCGTAAAGTTTGACTGTAAAATCACGAGCAAAGGTTTGTAAAGGACAGATACGGTTGTTGTATAAAATATATAAATCTCCAAAATGTTCGGCTACTTCGCGCGGAAGCACCTTGGGGGATGGACTGTTTGCTTTGAGAAAATTACTGTTGAGACTGAATGCGAATAAAAGCAAGATGACTGTCAAGCTTCTGTGTAGCAAAGGGCTTTTCAGCAGTTGGCGGAACCGACTTTGCGGGCTGAAGAAAAAGAAAACGGTGGAAAGTAGCAATAAAGTATATCCTGCATAAGTGATTCCTATGCCATAAGGATCATGAGATACACTAAATACGCTTCCTTCATTATCTTCACTGTAGCCTGATTGATAAAAGCGATAGTGCTGGTATGAAAATATATGATTCATGGAAACCTTCCCCTGTATCTGGCGGTGGCAGTCTTTGTCTGCTACTGAAATATGACTGATAAAGTCCATTGGAGCCAAGGTTCCTTTGTAATAAATAATTTCAAATTGGTTTAGTGTGATGCTGAAAGGTAGCTGGTGGGAAATTCCTTTGGAATCGGTGAAAGAGGTCTGTTGTTCTCCTTGGCGGACACGCATAGTGCCTTGTTCTCCATATATCCATGTGGTGAATGCCCCTGCCAATATAAAGAGAAGAGAAAGATGAAGCAAAAAAATAACAGGCTGACGATGCAGTTTGCTTTTTATGATGTATAATAAGGAAGTAATTGCGGTTACTCCCCATAAAATGACAAAAGGTACGGAACTGTAGATATACTCGTTTACAAAGTCCGTACCATATATTTTTTCCAATATAGTAGCTATAGTAAGAATCAGAAGTAATATGCCTAGCAGACTGAAGGCAGTTCGTTTTAATAATTTCATGTAGTTATAATTTTCTGAAAGATAACCAGAAGGTGAATCTTGAATTTGTCTCATCCCCCTGAATGTCCTGTCATATTATTGGTGATAGGATTCAGGAGGGAGACAATCTGTTTCATTGCTTAAATGGCATCAATAAATTTGACGATGGCGTCACGATCTTCTTTACTGAGTTCGCGGAACTTGTCAATGCTCCAGCGTGCGTCACTATTTGAAGCTCCATGCCACATAATGGCTTCAATGACATTACGTGCACGACAGTCATGCAAACGGTCGCTGTGTCCGGCACAGATTAAGGAAAGTCCGCGTCCCCAAAGAGGAGTGGTACGGCACCATCCCGTGCGGATATTGTTCTTCATTTCCAGGCGGTGTTGAACCATATCTGAATATGGCCAGATAGTTTGGTGTGGATAGCGTGGCAGACGGCTGTCACCATCTTTGAAGTATCCGTTCGGATCGGGATAATTATCGTCTCCTGTAGTCCATGACGGACGATGGCAGGTAGCACAGCCTATTTCACGGAATAATTTGTGACCTCTCTGAACTGTTTCGTCATCCAGATTCCGTGCGGCAGGAACTGCCAGTCCTCTGTGCCATATCATGAAGTTTACATAATCTTCGTCTGTCATTTCCACCGGAAGTTCCTTATTCATCAGATAGTTGTATATATCTTGTTCTACATTACCGGTCTGTTTCCATTCAGGGAAATAGTTATAAAAATCTTTTTGTACATCCGGGTCTTTGGAGGCTGTTTTGGCATACGTGTCAGTCATGTAGTGATAACGGCGGTCACTACGGGTAACATTGGTGATGTTCCAGATTGCATTGGCACCGGACCATCCTGTATAGAAGATCTGGTCAAAGCGTAAGTATAACGTTTGGGATATTGTTTACCTGTAAGTCCCTTATAGAGTGAAGTCCACTCTCCGTTTGCGAAGATGGCTGGATTCAATTTTACACCTGCTTTTTCCTGACGTGCATATTCTGCTTTCAACGAATCATCGGGAATGGCATCTAGTAATCCGGTTCCGTAGATACCAATGGTAGATTCCAGCAAAACTACTACATCAGAGTAGTTGACAGGGGTGACAACTTGATTATAAGTAGCCTCCAAAGGTACGTAGTATGCATCTTGAGGAATAGTCACTTCTGGATAGATCAGACTGTATGTTTCTCCGTCAGGAAATTTATTTCCCCATTCGTCTGTGTAAGGCAGCCAGTCTATTTTTATCTTATCTTCATCTATTGGTGCTTTGAAAGGGGCTACAGCTTTGGTTTGAGGCATTCCCGTTAAAGAACTTAGGTAGTTATCCTTTCCATCGGTCACAACAAGTAGATATCCATTTCCCCAGTCATCAGCACGATAACGGTCTACCCGTTTGCCATGACCGTATCCGGGGTGGCAGTTCATACATGAATTGCGGATATAAAGCGGTCCCAAACCATTGAAAGGTTTGGAATTCTGCGTATAAGAACGTTCAAAGAAATATTCCCCATATTTGAATTTGTCGGTCATACCTGCATTTTCCGTTGCAGGAGTAGGATCTTCATAAGCAGAAGCGGAATTGTTGAAGGTTGTACCCAATTCTCCGCCTGCATAGGTCTCTACATTTACGTTGATATCAGGATTGACTTCCGGAGATTTGTTTTCCGGATTGTCATCGTCATTACAGGCTGTTAGCGAGAGCATTGTAAGGCCGCATAGAGCAGCAAGCCAGTGTATTTTAAATAACTTATTCATATAAGAATGTTTAAAGTTAGTTACTTTTCAAATTTATATACCAAAGAATCTACATAAGGTTGTCCTCCCCCGGTCTTTTTCACTATCATGTCTGTTGTAGAGGGGACATCCGGCAGCACAAAGCCGGTGCTTGGAGCGAATGTAAAATCACCATCTACAGCAAAAGATAGTACAATAGACCTTTTCCGGACACCCTCTTGCAGATCCTTTGTGGTCATTGGGGTAAACAGTTCTTTTTAATTGTTTCTTAAAGCTGTTTTAACATCAGACAATATGGCATCAAGATCCTGACAAGCTTTAATTGCTTCACCTGCACTTGGATCTTTAATATTGTTTACAAATGGAGCTGCCATGGCATTGATTTTGGTCAGAGCATTGTTTATGGCATTTACAACTTTTGTATCCAGTTCTTTATCTACTCCAGCAATATAGTTGTGTAGTGAGTTGGTTTCGTCACGTTCATTTTCTATACCGCCCATGTAAGCATTCTGAATACTGATGATGTTGTCATAAAAGTCTAGAATGGACTTGTGACTGTATGGTGATTCTATATAAGCAGGGTCTTCTCCGCTATAAGGTTTTCCTATTTTAGAAGTTCCTACTTCATCTGCGATAGTCTTGCAGCCGTCAATGATAGCTTGCATGGCCAATGTCCAGCTGGCGTATGTACTACCTGCTTTTCCTGCATTCAGCATATTCTCACCATAAGAATATTCACCACTGTTTACAGTGTAAGGCAGTTCTAACTCATTTGCGACTTTAGCGACACGGTCGGCATTGACAGCACTTTCGCCTCTCCATGAAAGTTCCAGCTGCCAGCAACGGTTACGCAAATCACCAGCTACAGCTACGGCGTAAGTCAGATGTAAGTCACTGATTTTAGAAACTGATTTGGGGCTACCATCTTCGAAAAGGATGTATTCAATACCATGAAATCCTAATAAAGAATTACCCAATTTCTCGCCGGCATAAATATCTCCGTCTTCACCACCCATTGCTTCTACCTGTTCCGTATTTTTCAGTGCGGTCTGTAATCCGTCCAAGTCCAAAGGCCATGAGTCAATATGCGGGTCGATACCGAAATCGGTAGCTGCCCCATACAGGAAAGCTTCACTCTTTTCCCACCATGCACGTGCTTCAAGGAAGGTTTCGCAGGTAGCTTTTACATTTGCATCAGTCTTGCTGCTTTTTAATGCTTGTAAATCTTTTACTAGCTGTTCGGTTTCATCAGCCAGGTTCTTGTAAGTAACATATACCGTGTGATCAAGATACTGTTTTGCGATTGCTTCGAATTTTGCATCTGTTTCAGACGTACCGGTATCCGGAGTCGGATCATCGTTATCACTGCATGCGCTGAAACTGCAAGTCATCATTGTTGCTACAGCAACAAGTAAGGGGAATTTTAACAAACTTTTCATACCTATTTAATTTTAAAAAATGAATAATCGGGTTTATTTAATGAAAAATCCTGCATAAGCTATGCCCAATGAAAAAGAGGGTTCGTTATTATACTGGCTTTTCAAGAAGCGTTTTGAGTATTCGGCTTTTACTACGATGTCTTTCATAGGATAGTAGTTCAAACCGACGGCCATGCGTTGTTTTTTAGTCCATTCATATTTGCTGAAACCTTTAGCAGCCTTATGATATGAGTCATAGTATTCATATCGTCCAAATACATATAGTTTTTTACCATTGTCTCTCATTTTCTTTACTTGAGAAAAAATATCATATCCTGCCTCGATTCCGGCGGCAATGGCTGTCTTGCCCACGGCTGTGTGAGGATAAGGGGACTGTGTGCTATTGTCTTGGCTTTTGTTGTGAGTGGAGATCAGATCAGCGTCTCCCAGATGGCCATAATCAAAATTGCCGCGTACTACCCAGTTATGATCATTATAATCAAAGTCGAATGCACCTATGACCACTGTTCCTTTCACATCTTTATATTTGGTGGATTTTTCATCTTTAATAATGTCGTTTTGGAAACTGTTACCTATATAGCCGCTTATTCCCATACGCAATCCTTTGACAGAGTAATTGTCGATACGTGCCGCTCCTGCCAGATTGTTGGCTACTTTAAATTCATAGGCTGATGCAGAACCATCATGAATCCATCCGCTATGATTGAACATATTAGCATTCAATGCGGGAATAACCATTGCCTCATAACGCCAGTCACCTATACGCCCCCATACACTAAGACCGGTTTCATGCCATGTGCAAGGCATTATTGTGTTTTCACCTTCAGGACGATATACTGTAAAGAACTGAGTGGGAAGATGGGCGTTGTTTATTTGTCCTATCGGCACGATGATGTGCCCTGCGCGGATATTGAAGCCCGAGCAAAAAGATTTCTGAATCCAGAACTGCTCCAAAGCCACTTCACCCCCACGTTCTATTTCTTTTTCAAATTCTCCGGCTTCTTCGTCTTCTACTTCTATAGCCGATTCTGTTCCTCCGTGTTCAAACTCTATTTCACTACCCATGCTCCATCCTTTTCCGAAATCGTAGCCAATCATGATTACTACATGAGGTAAGTCTACGCGTCCGTGTCCGTCAGAGTCTTTGTAACTGTCTGCTTTAGAATAGCGGTACATATTGTCACTATAAAAGTTACGTGTGTACACTGCTTCTCCGTAACCTCCCAATGTTAGCCGGGATTTTTTTTTAGGTTCTTCCTCCGTAGTTTTCTCTGTGTTATCCTTATCTATACTTGTTGCTTTTTCTGCATAACTGTTTGCAAGACAGGCCGACAAGCATAATGAGAACAATAAAACCTTTCTTTTCATTTTTGCTTTAATTTTTATAATTTTAAATCGGTGTAAAGTTATGGGAGGTTAAAAGGGTGGACAATACCTAAAAATGGGTATTATTTTATGAAAATTGGTAATGAGTAGGTATTAAAGCTTGAATGATGCTGTCCGGAAAGGTTTATTACCCTGTTTTTCAGTTGTAAAATGATGCATTAAAATTTAAGATGGCAAAATAATAGTCTGTTTTAGTCTTTCCACATATGGCCAGATGCATATCTTCTTGCCACATGCTTTTTTACCTTTTTAAAAGAAGGGTGTTAGGGGATTTTTCTCTGTAAAGAGTGCAAGCCTTGTAATCAGATTCATCCTTAAAAGATCTTGTTTGTATCCCTAACCCTTTCCTGCCGTGTGGTTAAGGTTTTTCTTCCTGCTTGTTTTATCTCCGCAAGCTTTGGAGTTATCTCCATAAGCTTTGGAGTTAACTCCATAGTCTTGGGAGATAACTCCAAAGGCTATGGAGATAGAATATATCTGTATAAAAAGTTTTAATCTGAAGATAGAAAAGACTTATACAATAGGGAGGATATGAACATTCATTTAATTCCGTTAGCGGGTTATTGCTTCTTTCAGCCCTTCCGGCCCTTTGAACTTCATGGTGGCGGAAAGATTGATTTAGTCATTCTTTTTTTCTTGGTCCGGATTCGTAATGACTTCTTCGTTTTCCGGATGACTGCTGTTGTCTTCCTCTTCCTCGTCAATGAAAAGTTCCGGTTGTTGGGGGCCTTTGTGTCTGAACAATATGGCTGCGGCTATTCCGGCCGCCGCGCCCCCCAAGTGTCCCTCCCAAGAAGTGGTGGAGGAGGCGAACTGCGGGAACATGTTCCATACCAGACTGCCATATAGAAAAGTGACAAGCAACGACAGGGCTACTAAAGGGACGTGTTTGCGGAGAATGCCACTGAAGAACAGAAAAAAGGCGAGTGAATAAATTATACTGCTGGCACCTATATGCATCCCGGCTTGCCTATTATAAATGTAAGTATTCCACTGACTATCCAGATGAAAAAAAGTATACCAATGCCCAAATCACGATAAAAGTAGAGCAGACACCATAATAAAAAAAGAAGAGGAAAAGTGTTCGCAAATAAATGTCCCCAATCAGCGTGTATCAATGGAGAAGTGAAAATCCCCATTATTCCTTTGGTTTCTCTGGGATATATGCCCCAGGTGATAAAATCCCAATTCATGACACTTTCCATTGTACGCAGGGTGTACAGAATGAAAAGAAGTAATAACGGAAGAGCAAAAGCCAATAGAATTTTTTGAATTTCAAGTTTCATTTTGTCATAATTATGCTGATTTCTGTGCAATACTACAGATATTTGAGCGAAAAATGAAAAATATTTTGCTATTTAATTTTGCTTTATCCATTTAATTACTAATTTTGAGCGTTGCATACAAAAATAATATGTGACATAAATTGATATGGAAATTTGATTTATAACCTTAAAATAACAACTATGAGTTACTTACGATTTGACAAGACTCTTATGACGAACCTCGGGGAATCATTACCGAAAGAAATTCTCCGCACAAACCGTTCAGGGGCTTACCATTGTACAACCATTGTTGATTGCAATACGAGAAAATATCATGGATTGCTTGTCATTCCGGTGCCTGAACTGGATGATGAAAACCATGTATTGCTATCGTCGTTGGATGAAACAGTGATACAACACGGCGCTGAATTTAATCTGGGACTTCATAAGTATCAGGGCGACAATTACAGCCCAAGGGGACACAAGTATATCCGGGAATTCGAGTGTGAGAAAGTTCCTACCACTATATATCGGGTAGGTGGTGTGATTCTGAAGAAGGAAAAGCTTTTCGTTCATCATGAAAATAGAATTTTAATCCGTTATACTTTGTTGGAGGCACATTCGGCCACTACGTTGCGTTTGCGTCCGTTTCTGGCTTTCCGCAGTGTCCGTCAGTATACTCATGAGAACGCACAAGCCAGTCGTGACTATCAGGAGGTGGATAATGGAATTAAGACATGCATGTATCCGGGCTATCCCGAATTATATATGCAATTGAACAAGAAGAACGAATTCCACTATCAGCCGGATTGGTATCGGGGAATTGAGTATCCCAAAGAGCAGGAGAGAGGATATGATTTTAATGAAGATTTGTACGTCCCGGGTTATTTTGAAGTGGACATAAAGAAAGGTGAAAGCATCGTCTTTTCAGGAGGTGTGTCCGAGGCCAGTACCCGTACATTAAAGAGAACCTTTGAAGAAGAGGTGGAAGAACGTACTCCACGTGATAATTTCCAGCACTGTCTGATAAATGCTGCTCATCAGTTCTTGAATAAACAAGGAAATGAGTTTTATATTCTGGCAGGATATCCGTGGTTTAAATGCCGTGCGCGCGATATGTTTATTTCCCTGCCGGGACTGACATTGGCGATTGATGAAGTGGCTAAGTTTGAAATGGTGATGGAAACGGCCCGCAAGGCAATTCATGACTTTATTAATGATGAGCCTGATGATGTTAAAGTGTACGAAATGGAGCACCCTGATGTTTTGCTTTGGGCGGTGTGGTGTATCCAGCAATATGCCAAGATGGTGTCGCGCGACCAATGCCGTGAGAAATATGGTACATTGTTGCAAGACATTATGGAGTACCTTCGCCGGGAGAATCATCCGAATCTTTTTTTGCATTCCAACGGTCTGCTATATGCCAACGGCACAGAAAAGGCTATCACATGGATGAATTCTACCGCAAACGGACGCCCTGTGATTCCTCGTACAGGCTATATCGTAGAAATTAATGCTTTGTGGTATAATGCTTTACGCTTTACAAGTGAACTATTGAGCGAAGGTGGAAACAATAATTTGGCTGATGCGTTAAATGTATTGGCAGAAAAGACGGGGAAGGCTTTCGTGGATACTTTCTTGAATGAGTATGGTTATTTACTGGATTATGTGGATGGCAATATGATGGACTGGAGCGTGCGTCCGAACATGATATTTACTGTAGCATTCGACTATTCTCCGCTTGATGCCCGTCAGAAGAAAGGGGTGTTGGACATTGTGACCAAAGAACTGCTTACCCCGAAAGGCTCCGTTCGCTCAGCCCGAAGAGTGGTGGTTACAACCCAAATTATGTAGGTCCTCAGATGCAGCGTGATTATGCTTATCATCAAGGTACCGCATGGCCCTGGCTGGCAGGCTTCTATTTTGAAGCTTACCTTCGTATTTATAAGATGAGTGGTATAGGATTTGTGGAGCGTCAGCTGATAGGCTACGAAGACGAAATGACTTCTCATTGTATTGGCTCTATACCTGAACTGTTTGATGGTAACCCGCCTTTCAAAGGTCGTGGAGCTGTATCATTCGCTATGAATGTGGCAGAGATATTGCGAGTATTATATTTATTGAGTAAATACAATTATTGAAAGGAGGGACCTGTATGAAAGTATTAATGTTTGGATGGGAATTTCCTCCCAAAATATATGGTGGTCTTGCTGTAGCATCTTACGGTATAACAAAAGGTTTGAGCCTGCAAGGTGATATGGAAACAACCTTCTGTTTGCCCAAACCTTGCGGCGACGAAGAAAAGTTTCTGAACATTATAGGCATGAACCAAGTGCCCATTGTGTGGCGTGATGTGAATTACGATTACTTAAAGTCACGTCTTTCGACTTCGACTCCGGAACAGTATTATGCTTTCCGTGATCATATCTATTCTGATTTCTCGTACATGCACGTCAATGACCTGGGGTGTATGGAGTTTGCCGGCGGCTATCCGGGAAACCTTCATGATGAGATCAATAATTTTTCTATTATTGCAGGGGTGGTTGCGCGCCAGCAAGAATTTGATATTATCCATGCGCACGACTGGCTGACTTATCCGGCTGGTGTGCATGCCAAGCTGGTAAGTGGCAAACCTTTGTGTATCCATGTGCATGCTACTGATTTTGACCGTTCGCGCGGTAAGGTGAATCCTACGGTATATGCTATGGAAAAGAATGGCATGGATCATGCCGACTGTATTATGTGTGTGTCCGAGCTGACCCGTCAGACAGTTATTCACCAATATCATCAAGACCCGCGCAAATGTTTTGCCATGCACAATGCCGTTTATCCGCTTTCGCAAGATTTGCTGGACATTCCTCGTCCTGATCATTCGAAAGAAAAAGTGGTGACTTTCCTGGGGCGTATCACGATGCAGAAAGGACCCGAGTATTTTGTGGAAGCCGCCGCATTGGTCTTGAAGCGTACCCGTAATATCCGTTTTGTAATGGCAGGATCGGGAGACATGCTGGATGCCATGATCAATCTGGCTGCGGAACGAGGTATTGCAGACCGTTTTCACTTCCCGGGGTTCCAGCGTGGGCGTCAGGTTTATGAAGCATATAAAAACAGTGATGTATTCGTAATGCCTTCTGTGTCAGAACCTTTTGGTATTGCTCCTTTGGAGGCTATGCAGTGCGGAACTCCTTCTATCATCTCAAAACAATCGGGTTGCGGTGAAATTTTGGATAAAGTAATCAAGACCGATTATTGGGATATCAACGCAATGGCCGATGCCATCTATTCAATTTGTACGAATCCTTCTCTTTTCCAATATCTGCAGGAAGAAGGAAAGAAGAAGTGGATGGCATTACATGGGAGAAGTCGGCTTGAGAATCCGTGCCTCTATGAGCAGGTGTTAAAAAACTATGGTAAATAATAAAACAATAACTAGGATATGAAAACAATATGTCTTTATTTTGAAATACATCAAATTATCCATCTGAAACGCTATCGCTGTTTTGATATAGGCCGTGACCATTATTATTATGATGATTATGAAAATGAGCGCGGCATCAGTGATATAGCCGAACGCTCGTATATTCCTGCGCTGAGTGCGTTGATTGAAATGGCAAAGAATCACGGTGATACTTTCAAGGTGGCTTTGTCTATCTCGGGTGTGGCGCTGGAACAGTTGGAAGTGCATGCGCCTGGTGTAATCGAGTTGTTGCATCAGTTGAATGAGACCGGATGTTGCGAATTCTTGTGCGAACCTTATTCTCACGGTCTTTCCTCATTGGCTAATGAAGATTGTTTCCGCGAAGAAGTGGAACGTATGCGTACCAAGATTAAACAAATATTTGGCAAGGAGCCGAAAGTATTCCGTAACTCCAGCTTGATTTATTCGAATGATATTGGCGCTACGATAGCTGATATGGGCTTTAAAGGTATGTTGACTGAAGGTGCAAAACATATTTTGGGTTGGAAGAGTCCGCACTATCTGTATCATTGCGCCATGAATCCGAACTTGAAGTTATTGCTTCGCGATTTCAAATTGTCTGATGACATCAGTCTGCGTTTCTCTAATTCCGAATGGAATGAATATCCGTTGTTTGCCGACAAATATATAGATTGGATTGCAGCTTTGCCGGAGGAGGAACAGGTTATCAATATTTTCATGGAACTTTCTGCTTTGGGTATCGCCCAGCCATTGTCTTCCAATATTCTGGAATTTATGAAAGCACTGCCTGTCTGCGCAAAAGAAAGAGGGGTTACTTTCTCTACTCCGACCGATATCATTACCAAACTGAAATCTGTGGATCAGGTGGATGTTCCTTATCCTATGTCATGGGTAGACGAGGAACGCGATATCAGTCCGTGGTTAGGCAATGTGATGCAGCGTGAGGCTTTCAATAAACTTTATAGTGTGGCAGAACGTGTTCATTTGTGCGATGATCGCCGTATTAAGCAGGATTGGGATTATTTGCAGGCAAGTAATAATTTCCGCTTCATGACCACTAAGAATACCGGTATTTGGTTGAATCGTGGAATTTATGATTCTCCGTATGATGCTTTCACCAACTACATGAATATTTTGGGTGATTTTATAAGTCGTGTCAATTCGTTGTATCCGGTGGATATGGATAACGAAGAATTAAATTCGTTGCTTACTACCATTAAGAACCAGGGCGAGGAATTGGTGGCTTTGAACAAGGAAGTGGAGAGATTGCAGGCTAAACTGGAGAAAGCTGAAGGCAAGAAGGCTTCTGCCGTAAAGAAAGAACCTGCTGCCAAGAAACCGGCGGCGGCAAAGAAAGCGGCGGCAAAGAAGCCGGTTGCCAAGAAAGCTGCTTCGAAGAAAGAAGAATAACAGAAATAGTATAAAGGACTTAAGAATTCACCGTTGTGCTTTCGGAAAACTGGTTTTAAGGTTGGAAGAGGCGGAACGGTGTTTTTCTATATAAAAGTTTGCTGCATTGAATATTTTATTTACCTTTGCCAATCTCAGATACGAAAAAATATGAAACAATTGTGCCAGAATAAACATACGATACGTTTCCGCTATTGGAACCGGAAGAAGTACGCTATATTTTATAGTTTGGGCAAATGTGTAACTATTGGTAACCTGAAAAAGGAGATTGCCGATGTATCGTTGGGTAAACAGGCAAATGTTTGCACGGCATTCTCTGTTTGCTCTTCCGCACGAAAAGAGGATGCTGGAGAGGAATATGAAGAAGGAATGCCCCCTGTTGAATCTATGTTGCAAATGCTTCGGATCCAACTGCCTCAACCACAGGTGGCTGATGTGATTTGTCTTTTTTATTTGAATAAATATTGTTTGCCGGAAAGATGTGCCATGCATCTTTTCGGCTTTTTTGTCTTAATATGAACTGTATATGATGCTGAATGAAATAAGAAACAAAGTGCTGGGCGGTGAGAAGATTACCGTAGAAGAAGCCTGTTGGCTGTCCTGCAAGGCAGAGAAACAGGATTTGTATGATGCAGCTCATGAGATAACACAGGTCTGGGCTTCCCGGAAATTCGATATGTGTTCCATCATCAATGCTAAATCCGGTAAATGTCCTGAGAATTGTAAATGGTGCGCACAGTCTGCACATTATGAAACAAAAGTGGATGTTTATGATTTGGTTGGGAAGGAAGAATGTCTGCGCCATGCTTTGTATAACGAAGCGCAGGGAGTATCCCGTTTTTCTTTGGTGACCAGTGGCAGGAAACCGGGTAGCCGGAACTTGAACCGGCTATGTGAGACAACAGAATACATGCGTGCGCATTCGCATATTCAGTTATGCGCTTCTTTAGGATTGCTGGATGAGGCGGAATTGAGACGGCTGTTTAAGGCAGGCATCACCCGTTATCATTGTAATCTGGAAACGGCTCCCTCTTATTTTTCATCTCTATGTTCTACTCATACACAAGAACAGAAATTAGAAACGTTGCAGGCAGCACGCAGGGTGGGGATGGATGTATGCAGCGGAGGAATCATCGGCATGGGCGAAACAATGGAACAGCGTATTGAGTTTGCTTTTACACTGAGGGAATTGGAAGTACAGTCTATTCCTATAAACCTGTTGCAGCCTATACCCGGCACTCCATTGGAAAAAATGGATCGTCTTGCAGAGGTGGAGATTCTGACAACCATCGCTTTATTCCGTTTTATCAATCCCACAGCATTTCTTCGTTTTGCCGGAGGGCGTTCACTGATGAGTGTGGAAGCTGTAAAGAAAGCATTGTATATCGGTATTAATTCTGCCATTGTGGGAGATTTGCTGACTACATTAGGTTCAAAAGTATCAGAAGATAAAATATTGATAGAAGAGGCCGGGTATTCGCTTTGATACATTATAAAGTTATTATAACAATAAGGAAGTAATATATGGAAAATTTTGACAGGGAGCATTTATGGCATCCTTATACATCGACTACTCATCCGCTGCCCACTTATAAAGTAAGACGGGCGGATGGAGTATATATAGAATTGGAGGACGGAAGATGTTTGATAGAAGGGATGTCTTCGTGGTGGTGCATGGTACATGGATACAATCATCCGGTATTGAACCAAGCGCTCAAGGAACAGATAGACCGTATGAGCCATGTCATGTTCGGCGGACTGACACACGATCCGGCCATCGAATTAGGCAGGTTGTTGTTGAAGATTGTTCCTCCCCGTATGCAGAAAATATTTTATGCTGACTCCGGTTCGGTTGCGGTGGAAGTGGCATTGAAAATGGCCGTGCAATATTGGTATGCGCAAGGGAAGGAAAAGAAAAATAATTTTGTAACTATTCAGTCCGGATATCATGGAGATACGTGGAATGCCATGTCTGTTTGTGATCCGGTGACCGGTATGCATCATATTTTTGGCCCTACATTGCCTGTGCGTTATTTTGTTCCTGCTCCCCGGTCGCGCTTTGACGGAATCTGGTATGAAGAGGATATAGAGCCCTTGAGGGAAATATTGGAACAGCATCATGAAGAGATGGCCGCATTGATTCTGGAACCTATTGTACAAGGGGCGGGCGGAATGCGTTTTTATCATCCTGAGTTTTTACGCCAGGCAGAGAAACTTTGCAGGCAATATCGGCTGTTGTTAATCTTTGATGAGATAGCGACAGGTTTCGGAAGGACGGGGAAACTGTTTGCTTGGGAGCATGCGGGTGTCCAGCCCGATATCATGTGCATAGGCAAGGCACTGACCGGTGGATACATGACTTTCTCTGCTGTCCTTGCCAGTGATGATGTGGCTGATACAATTTCCGGCGGTTATCCGGGAGTCTTTATGCACGGCCCTACTTTTATGGGAAATCCGTTGGCTTGTGCCGTAGCGAAAGCATCCGTGGAATTATTGCTTTCATATAGTTGGGAGGAAAAGGTAAAGGCCATTGAATCACAGTTGAAGAGGGAGCTGGCCCCTGCTGCTTTATTGCCACAAGTGGCTGATGTGCGTGTATTGGGAGCTATCGGGGTTATTGAAGTGAAGAAACCGGTAGATATGGCTTTCATGCAACGTCGTTTTGTTGAAGAAGGGGTATGGGTACGTCCTTTTGGAAAACTGGTGTATATCATGCCGCCTTTTATAATTCAGCCTGGAGAATTGAGCAAATTGACGCATTCACTGGTGAAGATAGTAAGAGAATTAAAAGAATAAGTGATAGTACTGAGAGAAATAGAAAAAATGAATTCATTAACAGATTGGGAAAGGGAATTAGCCCTGCTTGAAAATAAAAGTAATCTTCGTAAGTTGCCTGTTATCCGTCATTTGGGAAGAGAGGTGGAGGTGAATGGAAAAGTGATGCTTAACCTTTCATCCAACGATTATCTGGGATTGGCTGCTTATCTGCCATTACGTACGGAATTCTTGCAAAGTCTTACTCCCGACACCTTTCTTCCTTCCTCTTCATCCTCTCGGCTGCTGACAGGAAATTTTGATATCTATGTTCAGATAGAGGATTTGCTTGCCCGACTGTATCGGAAGGAAAGCGCGTTGGTTTTTAATAGTGGTTATCACATGAATGCCGGTATTCTTCCTGCAGTGAGCGATACTCGTACATTGATCCTTGCCGATAAACTGGTACATGCCAGTATTATTGACGGCATTCGTTTATCGGCGGCCAAGTGTATCCGATACCGGCATAACCGGTACGAACAATTGGAACAGTTGCTGGTTTCCAATCATGCCGGGTATGATAGAATAATTATTGTAACCGAAAGTATTTTCAGTATGGACGGTGATGAGCCGATCTCCGTCGTTTGGTCACTTTGAAGCAACAATATGATAATGTATTGCTGTATGTGGATGAAGCGCATGCTGTAGGGGTGCGGGGGATGCATGGCCTGGGGTGTGCGGAAGAACAGGATTGTGTGGCTGACATCGATTTCTTATGTGGAACTTTTGGTAAAGCGTTAGCCTCGGTAGGAGGCTATATTGTTTGTTCGAAGACCATCCGTGATTATTTGGTCAATAAAATGCGTACATTCATATTTACAACGGCTCTTCCTCCTGTCAACTTGCTATGGACATTCTTTATCCTGGAGCATTTGAACAGTTTCAGCTTCCGGAGGGAAAGGTTGAAGAAGATATCCTCTCTTTTGAAAGACGCGTTGGTAAAGAAAGGCTACGCTTGTCCTTCTACCAGCCATATTCTGCCAATGACGATAGGCGATAGCGGTGATACGGTGTTAAAGGCCGATTTCTTGCAGCGTAAAGGTTTTTATGCGTTGCCGGTGCGTCCTCCTACTGTGCCCGAAGGAACATCGCGTATCCGTTTTTCGTTGACAGCGGATATTACTGAAGAAGAAATAAAAAGTCTGATAGAATTGATATGAAACATTATTTTATACAACAAAATTATCTTCCCCGATTGACACTTTTTTTTTGCCGGTTGGGGAATGGATGAATGTCCTTTCATGGATTATTGCTCCGGAAATAGCGATCTGTTGGTTTGTTATGATTATCGTTCGCTGGATTTTGATTTCACGCTGTTGCAGGGTTATCAGGAGATTCGTCTGATAGCCTGGTCTATGGGAGTATGGGCCGCGTCTATGGTATTGCAGGATATGGACTTGCCCATTTGTGAGAGTGTTGCTTTAAATGGCACGGTAACTCCTGTCGATGATTTGAAAGGTATTTCGCAGCAAGTTTTTGAAGGAACACTGGAAGGCTTGAATGAGGTTACGCTGGAAAAGTTTATCCGCAGAATGTGTTTGAAAAAGGAGAATCTGGAAACATTCTTGTTGAAACGTCCGCAACGTGCGGTAGAGGAACTGCAAGAAGAGCTTCGGAGGATTGGAGAACAGGTAAAATCTTGCGCTGTTCCCAGTTTTGCATGGGAACGGGCTGTTATAGGCAAGAATGATTTGATTTTTACGGCGGTCAACCAAAGAAATGCATGGACCGGGACGGAAGTGGCAGAGTATGATATTCCTCATTATTCAGAAGAAATAATGAGAGATTTGCTATGCCCGTCTGTCATTTAAAATGAAAACGTATGATTAATAAGCAATTGATAACCCGTCGCTTTTCCCGCGCTGTAGAGAGTTATAACCGTGAGGCGGTGGTTCAAAAGCAGATTGCATACCGCATGAGTGATATGCTAAATCATTATTTGCCCCGTCCGTGCGGCCGGATATTGGAAATTGGTAGCGGGACGGGCTTTCTTACCCGCAGGCTGATGGAAACCCTCCATCCTGAAAAACTGGTGTTGAATGATATTTGTCAGGAGATGAGTACTTGTTTCACCGATTTGTTGGGAAGCGGGCGGGCTATCTTTCTGGCAGGGGATGCCGAGTCCCTTCCTTTTCCAAAAGGACAGGATTTGATTGTATCATGCTCGGCATTACAGTGGTTTGTTTCTCCCGAGCTGTTTTTTGAACGTTGTAATACTTTGTTGAAGCAGAAAGGATATTTTGCTTTTACTACGTTCGGCAGGGATAATCTGAAAGAAGTTGCATCGGTTACCGGCAGCGGTCTTCACTATCGTTCTTTAGAGGAGTTAGAAGAAGCACTGCGCATACACTATGAGATCGTGAAGGCTCATGAGGAACGTATCTGTCTGACTTTTGGCACTCCGCTCGAAGTGCTTTATCACTTGAAACATACCGGGGTGGCTGCTGTCAGGCAACAAGCGTGGACTAAAAGGAATTTGCAGGATTTCTGTGACAAGTATGCCCGTTTGTTCAGTGATGGTCGTTCGGTGACTTTGACTTATCATCCTATTTATATTATTGCAAAGAAAAGACAATAGAAATAAAAAGAATCATGAAACAGAATGTATTTTTCGTAAGTGGTATTGATACAAATATTGGTAAAAGTTATGCCACGGCCTATCTGGCACATCTTTGGAACAAACAAGGATGTCGTACTATTACTCAAAAATTCATACAGACAGGAAATCCGGAAGGTTATTCGGAGGATATTGAGTTGCATCGTCGTCTGATGGGGACGGAGTATTTGCCTGAGGATGAGCAGGGACTTACCAAACCTGAAATATTTTCTTATCCGGCTTCTCCCCATTTGGCTTCACGAATAGATAACCGCACCATTGATTTTGATAAAATAAAGCATGCCACGGAGGTGCTGAGTGAGCGCTATGATGCTGTTTTAGTGGAAGGAGCCGGGGGGCTGATGGTGCCGTTGACAGAGGAGAACCTGACTATAGACTATATTCAGGAATCGGGTTACCCCTTAGTTTTTGTTACTTCGGGACGATTGGGAAGTATCAACCATACATTATTGAGTTTTGAGGCTATAGAACGGAGAGGGATAAAGCTTCATACAGTGATGTACAATCTGTTTCCCGAAGGAGAAGATAAAATCATTCAGGCAGATACAGAGGCTTATATTTGTCGTTATATAGAGAAGCATTTCCCGGATACAGCATTTGTGAAGGTGCCTTGCTTGTAATTCATCTTTCTTGTTTATGATGTGTCTACCTAATAAAAAGACAGGCCTTGTTTCGCAACAAAGCCTGTCATGCAAACTTAAAACAACCAACAAAAGAAATAGATAATTTCGGGCAATTATCTAATAAAAAGCAATTCTCTGTATTTAGGTAATGTCCACATCTGATTGTCAACAATCAGTTCCAGCTTGTCAATGTGATAACGTATCTCTTCCAGCATGGGGGCGATAGTGTCATGATAGGCGATTGCTTTCTCCCGTTCACTTTCTATCTTGTTAGCCACCTTACGTGCTTCCACCATGGCTTCCACATGCTCGGTGATGAAGATGGTGCGTTCTGCAATCTCTTCAATAAGTTTCATATTCTCGGCAGATAGTCGGGACGCTTTTTCTGCAGGGAATAATTCTTTCATTTTATATACATTGTCAATCAGTTTGCTCTGGTATTCGGTAGCCACGGGAATAATGTGATTCATAGCTAGGTCACCGAGAACACGAGCCTCGATCTGGATTTTTTTTGTGTACATTTCCACTTCACTTCGTTGCGGGCTTCCAGTTCTTTGCGCGTCATGACGCCTGTTGCTTCGAACATGGCGATGCTTTCGGGTTTCAGGTAATTGTCGAATATCAGCGGACAACTGGTTTCGCAGTCCAGACCGCGTTGCAGCCTCAGCTTTCCATTCGTCTGAATAACCGTTGCCATCGAACCGGATAGGTTTGCATTCCTTGATGTATTGGCGGATGATTTCCACGATGGCGGAGATTTTTGGCTCTCCCTTTTCAATCAATGCATCCACATCCTTTTTGAATCTTGTCAACTGGTGCGCCACCGCCGTGTTCAGTGCAATCATGGCACTGGCACAGTTGGCTTCCGAACCTACGGCACGGAATTCAAAGCGATTGCCTGTAAAGGCGAAAGGAGAGGTGCGGTTGCGGTCAGTGTTATCAATCAGCAATTCGGGAATCTGAGGGATATCCAGCTTCATTCCCTGTTTGCCAGCCAGCGAAATAAGGTCATCATTTGCACTTTCTTCCATGTGATCCAGCACTTGTGTCAGCTGTTTGCCCAAAAAAGAAGAGATGATGGCGGGAGGTGCCTCGTTGGCTCCCAGACGATGTGCATTGGTGGCACTCATGATGGAGGCCTTCAGCAATCCGTTATGGTGGTAAACTGCCATCAGGGTATTGACGACAAAAGTAATGAAACGCAGGTTGTCTTCGGCTGTCTTTCCGGGAGCCATCAGCAGGATACCGGTATCTGTACCTAATGACCAGTTGTTGTGCTTGCCTGATCCGTTAACTCCCTTGAATGGCTTTTCGTGTAGCAGCAGACGGAAACCATGATTACGGGCTACTTTGCGCATCAGTGACATGATGAGCATATTGTGATCTACGGCCAGATTACATTCTTCGAAAATGGGAGCCAGTTCGAATTGGTTGGGAGCCACTTCGTTGTGGCGGGTCTTTACGGGGATGCCCAGTTCCAATGCTTGGATTTCCAGGTCTTCATGAAAGCTGCCACACGGGTAGGGATGGCCCCGAAGTAATGGTCTTCCAACTGTTGGTTTTTGCTGGCTTCGTGTCCCATCAGGGTACGTCCGGTCAGTAATAGGTCGGGGCGTGCGGCGTACAGGCCTTCGTCTACTAGAAAGTATTCTTGTTCCCATCCTAAATAGGCCATTACTTTCTTTACTTCGGGATTAAAATAATGGCAGACATCAACTGCTGCTTTATTTACAGCACTTAACGCTTTCAACAGAGGGGCCTTGTAGTCGAGGGACTCGCCGGTGTAGGCGATAAATACGGTGGGGATGCACAGGGTGTCGTCTACTACGAATACGGGGGAGGAGGGGTCCCATGCACTGTAGCCACGTGCCTCGAAGGTATTGCGGATACCGCCATTAGGGAAACTGGAAGCATCGGGTTCCTGCTGTACAAGTAGTTTGCCGGAGAATTCTTCCATCATTCCGCCCTTGCCGTCGTGTTCTACAAACGCGTCATGTTTTTCGGCGGTTCCTTCGGTCAGCGGCTGGAACCAGTGGGTATAGTGGGTTACTCCCAGTTCGGTTGCCCAGCGTTTCATGCCTGCGGCTACTTCGTCGGCGATGCTGCGGTCCAAAGGAGCGCCATTGTCCATAGCATCTGTCAGTTTGGCATAGACATTGCTAGGCAGGTATTTGAACATTTTTTCACGGTTGAATACATACTTGGCAAAGTATTCACCGGGCCTTTGGGCAGGTGTTTCTACTGTTGCTGCTTTCTTCTTGAAAGCTGTTTCAACTACTCGGAATCTTAATTTTGACATAATACCTAAATTTGTTTAGTTGTTAATTTATTTAGAGTGAATGATTTTCTCTTTATTATTTTGATTCAAAATGACTTTTAGTTGTATGCAGATTCGCCATGTTCATAAATGTCGAGCCCTTCTTCTTCAATTCTGTTCGGGACGCGCAAACCATGAATCTTGTCCAATCCTTTGAAGATGAGGCATCCCATACCTGCTGCCCAGCAACCTACTACTGTTGTACCGAACAGTTGTGCTAGCAGGAAGTTGTAACCACCACCATAGAGCAGTCCTTCTTCGGTGGCGAAAAGTCCGGTAAGAATGGTACCGAGGCAACCACAAACACCATGTACAGAGGAGGCTCCGACCGGATCGTCTATTTTCAATATGTGGTCAATGAAGTCTACCGAGAAAATCATGACGATGCCGCAGATGGCACCGATCATGACTGCTCCGAAGGGGGAAACGAGATCACATCCGGCGGTGACTCGACCAGTCCTGCCAATACACCGTTTAATGTTAATGACAAAGAAGGTTTTCCATATTTTATCCAGCTTGCTGTCAAAGCGAAGAAGCCACCGGCGCATGCTGCCAGGTTAGTGGTCAGGAATACGTGAGAGATAACTGTCTGATCAGTACCGGTAGCTGCTGCCAGTTGAGAACCCGGATTAAAACCAAACCAACCGAACCAAAGAATGAATACACCCAGGCAAGCCAATGTCAAGCTATGTCCCGGGATAGCCTTAGACTTGCCATCTTTACCATATTTACCGATACGCGGTCCTAGAACGGCAGCACCTACCAGGGCAATCCACCCGCCTACTGAGTGAACGACAGTGGAACCGGCGAAGTCATGGAAGGTGGTTCCGAATATGTTTGTCATAAAAGAATTTTCTTCACCATTCATCAGCCATCCGCCACCCCACGTCCAGTGTCCTGATACCGGATAAATCAGTACGCTGATGAAGATGGTGTATACCAAGTACATGGAGAATTTAGTACGTTCTGCCATAGCTCCTGATACGATGGTTGCTGCAGTGGCACAGAATACGGTTTGGAAGATCAGAAACCCTTCAATGGGTAGTCCGTTGTCAATGACTTTGTCCATTATGTCAAGGTTGAAAAAATGTGGCGTGCCTACGAAACCTCCCACACCGAACATCAATCCGAAACCGATGAACCAGAAGAGGATGGAGCCGAACATAAAGTCAATCAGATTCTTCATCAGTACGTTGGCGGTATTCTTGGTGCGGATAAATCCAGCTTCCACCAAAGCGAATCCCGGTTGCATGAAGAATACCAGCATGGCTGCCAGCAGCATCCATACAGTATTCAGACCGGTTACAATTTCATTGATGGCTTCTGTGTCCGTGCTCCTGACAGGAGTTTCCGATAGTGCGTCTTGTGCCCAAAGGCTGGCTGGGAACAGAAATAAAAGTATAAAGAGTCTTTTCAGGTATAGTTTTTCCATACCTTTTCTATTAGTTGTATCCATAATTTTTTCGCTTAAGTTGTAGTATGATTTTTACTTTGTAGAGTAGTTTTGACCGGGGTGTGTAATGAGTTATTTCTCTTGTTCTGCATTGTACAAGGCAATATCTCCACGTTCTCCTGTACGGATGCGGATGGCATCTTCAACGGGTATGACGAAGATACGTCCGTCACCGATCTCGCCGGTATGAGCAGCTTGAGAATGGCATGAATGGTTTTGTCCACATTCTTTTCGCGGACTACAATGGAAACCAGGATTCTCTCAATGGAACTGGTGTCATAAACCACTCCACGGTAAATGCGTCCTTGACGTGTTTTGCCAATGCCTCTTACATCGTAATAGGAAAACCATTCGATTTCGGCTTCGAGCAACGCTTCTTTTACGTCCTCGAATTTGGTCTTACGGATAATAGCTTCAATTTTTTTCATTGTTGTATTTGTATTTTGTATATAATGTAATCTTTTTACCTTCTAAAAAACTGATACCTTGTTGTTATCCTTGTATTTATGCTCTTTATGATTAAAAACTTAGCCCGAAAACGAAATAAGCCCCTTCAGTGCGTGGGTTTACGGTGACTTTTGCAAAAGCTGGAACGGAAAATGAATCGGTGATTCTTATCTCCTTGGCGGCTCCCAGGCTGATGTCGCATACGGCGAAACCGTTGGAACCGTTGCATACAGGGTCTTCGGAATAGTTGTAAAAGTCTGTGGCCCACGGAGTCGCTCCTATTTCCGCTGTCCATTCCAGTCCTGCCAGTGTGAAAGGTACGGTAGCCGAGATGTAGGAAGAATAGGCTCTGTCTCCTTCGTTATTCACTCCGTCGGTTCCGGCGAAATTGGTATACCAGTTCAAGGCCAGCGGTCCGAAGTCATAACCTATCTGTGCCTCGAAGGTATGGTTGGTATTGTGTGAGCCGTAATGGAAATACCCCGGTCCTCCATTGAACCAGTAATCTGTGACGGAGATACTGAACCCTCCTGTGGTGTAGCCTAATGTGAGGTCAATCTCTTTTGTATCTTCTTTTTCGATACCTGCTGTTCCCCATGCAGACAATGAGAACCCTTTGTAAGAAACTGACAACGTGGGTTGGATACTGACACCCCCCAAATCCTGGCCACGCCAGATGTATCCGCTTACAAAGTCGGCTCCTACGCTGGCTTCTACTTTGTCCTGCGCCATGCCCATTGCCGGAACAGCTATTGCCAAGGCCGACAGAAATGTTGTTTTTCTAAAACTCTTTTTCATTGCTTTTTACCTTTTAAATTCATAATAGTGAGTTTGTTATATCTCGTGTGTATTTGTTTTTCTTGTAATGGTTTGTGCTTGTTATGTGATAAATGTTGTTTATAATATCCATCGCCTGATTCGTTTCATTGCCTCTTCACAGTCCGCGCGTTCGCCGAAGGCGGTCAGCCGTATGTAACCTTCTCCACTGGGACCGAATCCTACTCCGGGAGTACCTACCACATTGGCTTCGTACAGCATTTGTTCAAAGAACTTCCACGAGCTGATTCCTCGGGGAGCCTTCACCCATAAATAAGGTGCGTTCTCACCGCCGAATACTTTTAGTCCGGTGCTTTCCAGTCCTTCTTTCATGATGCGGGCGTTGGTCATATAATAGTGGATGGTGGCTTTTATCTGTTCCTTTCCTTCAGGGCTGTAAATGGCCTCCGCACCGCGCTGGGTAATGTACGAGGTTCCGTTGAACTTAGTGCATTGGCGACGGTTCCACAACCGGTTCAGCGGGATGCGTTTTCCTTCCAATGTGGCGGCGGTCAGCTCCTTGGGTACTACGGTGTAGCCGCAACGCACTCCGGTAAAGCCGGCGGTTTTGGAGAAGCTGCGGAACTCTATGGCTACCTTTTTGGCTCCTTTTATCTCGTAAATGGAGTGGGGGATGTCGGGGGCTTGAATGTAGGCTTCGTAGGCTGCGTCATAAAGAATCAATGTGTCGTTCTCCAGTGCGTAATTCACCCATTTCTTCAATTCTGCTTTACTGATAACCGTACCGGTGGGGTTGTTGGGGTAACATAGATATAAAATGTCTATTCTGCGGTCGGGGATAGCGGGAATGAAATTGTTTTCACTCAGGCAGGGCAGATAGACCACATTGCTCCATCTTCCGTTTTCCAGCACTCCTGCTCGTCCGCACATGACGTTAGAGTCGATATATACCGGATAAATAGGGTCTGTCACACCGATGCTGTTATCGTGGCGGAGGATGTCCCCTATATTTCCCGTATCGCTTTTGGCGCCGTCACTGACGAATATCTCGCCGGATTCCAAATGTACTCCGCGTGAGGCATAATCGTTTTTCAAGATGGCGTCGATTAGAAAATCATATCCTTGCTCGGGACCGTATCCACGGAAGGTTTCTTTGCTTGCCAGTTCGTCCACCGCTTTGTGCATGGCTTCTATGGATGCTTGGGGCAATGGTTGTGTCACGTCTCCGATGCCCAGACGGATGAGGTCTTTTTGGGGATGGGAAACTTTGAATGCATTTACTTTCTTGGCAATGTCCGAAAACAGGTAATTGTTGGGCAGTTTTAAAAAATGTTCGTTTACTAATGCCATAATTGCTGTTGTTTTATAGTTTGTCTTTACTGATTTCTTATTCCTGTTAAATTTCTATCTCACCATCGAAAACTTTTACTGCGGGACCTGTCATGTACACATGTCCGTCTGTTTCGTTCCAATGGACTTGTAAATCACCACCATCCATCCTTACCCGTGATTTTCTTCCGGCCTTGTGGTTCAGGTATGCGGCTACGGCAGTGGCACAAGCTCCTGTTCCGCATGCCATGGTGATGCCCGAGCCTCTTTCCCAGACTCTCATCCTTAAGGAACCGTCCGGCAATACTTCAACGAATTCTACATTGGTTCGTTTGGGAAAAAGCGGATGATTCTCCAGTTTCGGACCTATTGCCGGCAAATTTACATTTTTTATATCATCTATGAAAATTACTAAATGTGGATTTCCCATACAAACAAATGTTCCTTTGTATTCTTTTCCATCTACTGTGATTGTTTTTGCCAACATTTTGCCGTCCGGGGTATTTATTTGTCTGGAGTTGGTAAGCAGGGGAAGATCCATGTCTACTGTTACTTCTTCTACCAGCCCGTTC